>Ga0302326_10000496_pt1 | contig 110526 bp, 93 predicted proteins | sample Palsa_T0_3_FD_202264 | JGI IMG/M metagenome (GOLD analysis project Ga0302326, IMG submission 202264) | Peat permafrost microbial communities from Stordalen Mire near Abisko, Sweden - Palsa_T0_3 | ecosystem: Environmental > Terrestrial > Soil > Palsa > Peat permafrost | place: Sweden: Abisko... | reverse complement strand
AACACACGGAGAGCTCCGTAGCGTGCGTTGAGCTTGTTGGCGACCCCCTCGTAGACCTCCGGCTGGCCGCCAGCGTGATCGCCCATCAAAATCACGTTGCGGAAACCGTTGAGGAACGCTTGCTCCGTGATGCGCTCGAGCATGGCAGCGAGCAGCTCGTTCGTGATGCCGATGGTACCGGGAATCGGTTCTGCATCGTTCGGAGTGTAGGGCAACACGGGCAGGAAGATAGCATTGCCGAGTTCTCTCGCGATCGCTTCGACCGTCGCATGCGCCATGAGGTTATGGCCACCGTTCGCGTTCTGGGGGCCTCGTTCCTCGACACCGCCGGTGTAGATGAGCGCCGTCGTCTTGCCCGCCGCGATCGCGGACTTCACTTCCACCCAGGTCATCTTTTCGAACTCCACCAGATCGGTCTGCGTGCGCGGCGCAGCGCGCGCAGATCCGGCAGTCAATATCAGGGAGGCCGTGCCGCCAGCGATCAACATCAGCAAGGAATGCGAAACCGAACCAATGCGCATGTCATTCTCCGTGTAACCCAATATCTCTACTTGGCTAACACCCGCCGGAACCTGACCTGTCCCGAATGTTCCTGATATTTTTGTGCAAAATATACAATTACACAAATGCATTATCCGCACGATTATAGTTCTGTGGAAGCACTATTATGTATTCGTCGGGGAAACGCCTTAGCAGACGCCCCTGTTCGATGATTTGCGTACCCTCGCTCCCGTCCTGTCCCCATCATCATCGTCGTGCCGCAACCCTGCGGATCTTTGGTATTCCGGAAATGCCCTCACCCACGATGGCTTACAGGTGATGAACGCCGCGCGGGGACTTAAGGATTTCATCGTCGGTCCGCTGCACCGCATCGACGACCAGTGCGAGGTGATCACCTTTGATCCGCCCCAAAAGGACGTGCTGACGCTGTGTCGCAAGCTGTCCAAGGAGGTCCTTGCGAGCCTGCGGGCCCTTCTCACCCGGGAGGGCAGCAACATTCCGACGCCCGGTGCAGAGGACTTCAAAAGGAGCCTCGCCGCATCTCTCGAGAGCACCTTTGTGTCGGACTACGTCAAGGAAACGACGCGCGCAAACAGGACACAAATCGAGGCATCGATGGCGGGCGCAACAATTGATGTGGTAAAGCAGGTCCTCGATGCCATCACATCGGTTGAAGCGGAATTGGCAGGAGAGTGACGAAACGATCATTCAACAAGCTGCTTGCGAGAATCATTTGCCAGCGGAAGGTCGAGGGCGCCCCACAGGGCGGCAGGCGGGTTCTTGGACTTGGGGTACAACCTGACTGAGGATCAGCGTCTCTGTCTACACGTTCGTCCAACAACTGGTGCTTCTGGTGGCGGTCTTCTGCACTACGCTCCTCGACCCGTCACCGCTGCTGTAATGAGGCTGAAGCCGTCCACCAGGAGGTGAGCTTCGAGCTTGAGTGCTCTAATGGAGTGTTGTACGCCTGGGAGCTTGGTCAAGGTTCCTCAAGTCGTAGCCCCCCGCCCGTGTCCCCGCAGCGGACGCAACAGTTCGCCGTGCCGAGACCACATTCTAGGTGTCCTGGGGTGTCCGACTGCGGAACGCGAGGATCTAATATGACTACCTTCCTGAGGATCAGCTGGTACATGGATCATGCGCAGCTGCGGGAGATTTGCGGGAGTCAGCTCATAATGCCGGGGTCGAAGGTTCGAGTCCTCCCTTTCCACCAATCCAATCAGGTGTTAGCGGTCGGCCGCTCAACTGCTGACTCGCCCTAAGCGCAGAAACTCGACCCAGGCTGATCTTGATTAGGAAATCTAGGCATGCTCGATCGCGCTTATAAGCGCGCGCCAAAATCCAGACAATAGAGACTTTCATGCAACTGCTCTCTGCATGCTCGGCTGCGGAATCGCCGTGCCATGTGTCCGTGAAGAATCACGCCGGCCTATAGACGGCTCCGACGACGCCTGAGCCGAACGGGGTCGCGCTGATCAGTCGTAGATCTACTGGCTGCGCAGTCCGGAGAACATCCGCATTTCCCAAACTCGGTCGTTGGTAAGCCCACACCGGACAGTGGGCCGCGGCCCATTGGCGCCCCTCGGCTGCCTTCCCGTCAGGTTCTCGGCGCGTGCCAGCACTCAACGTCGCTTTTCTAGTGTGTAAGTGATCGTCTGTCCGTGCGCAATATCTTTGTCGATGACCGTGATCGTATTCCCGTCCTTCGTGAGCGCCAGACGAATCTCGTCGACGACCTTGCCCCGTCGATGATCGGTCTCCTCGACCGTGGCATCATCGATCTTCTTGAGAGACACGGTGGTCTTGCCTGGATCGCCTGCGACCGGATACTCCCTGCCGTCGAACTTGGCGTCATAACTCTGGCCGTTCCAGCGCATCTGGAATCCCTCTGCGGTCATTCGGTACTGCACCGGGCGCAGGTCGCCTCCCACGTGCTGTTGCTCCACCCATGAGCCAGAGAGAGGGTGCGAATCCGCAGGCGCGGCTGCCACGCGCTTCGCCGTCAGCTCATCGGTCACGGTCTGCAGGCCAGCAAGATTCGTGACCTTGCTGGTGAGCATCGTGCCATCGGCAGAGACCGTATCGCTGAAGCGCACCAACTCCTTGCTTCCCTGTTTCAATACGATGTCAGCCGAGTTCGGCCCAGTCACTTTCACCTTTGCGATGTCAAAGTAGGTTTGGCCAGTCACCTTATGCTCAGCACCGTCTGCTTTCACGGTGTACGGTGGATTGCAACTCGAACAGGTGTATTCGCCTCCGGCGAGCACCAGAACGACTGGTTTCCCCGTCGTTTTCAGGGATCCCATGTTCGTTTTCCAGGTGCCGTCGAACCCGGTGCCAGCAAGCGCCGCCGCGGGCAACAGCAGTGTTGGGAATAGAAGCCTCATCGCATCTCACCCCTTATCCACTGTTCGGCTTTGGGGCACGGGGTCGTCCCCGCGCCGCGGATAGTATGCACGCCTGGCACAAGGGTACTAATGCTGCGACGCAGGGCTGTTTGCGTGCTCGACATAGCTCAGTACATTCTCGCGCGCGGGAGATTCTGGAATCTCTACTGCGCTCGATGCAACTTCACGCACTAGCTGCAACAGCCGTCTGCCCAAAAGTTGGAAAATCAGATACTTGGCCTCGACAGACGGCGCTCGTAATGCCGGGGTCAAGGGTTCGAGTCCCTCCCTTTCCGCCCGTTGAATCAATGCAATAGCCGTCGGGAAGCCATCCCACTGGTGGGCGCAACGCGAGCGCGACAATCGGCTTCCTATGAGTGCGGCGGAACTCGCGTACGTCACCTACCGATTGACGCAGCGCCGCGCAGCAGCCACGCGCCCGGCTACCGGACGACGAGCCAGGCTCGGCGGCTGGTGAGCGCGCGGACAACGAAAAATCAGGCAGCCTCGACTTTCGAACGTCAAAACACTGTACTCATCATTCATTGGGTTGGCATGCCTTTGGGCCGGCGCTCGGAGCCCGGTAATACTTCGCCATCCGCGCGCAACTAAATGGCTCGCACGTTCTACCGCCGGCGGACCCAAGCCGGCGGTAGTTCGCCCCAAATAACGGGCAATCCGCCGCATTCGACCGCTCGCGGCGCAACGCTGCCTTACCATGGTCGATGTGGAAGCTCCTAAGTACGTTCATGGTAAGAGTTGTTCCTCAAACCTGCCCCTGCTGTTGTTTTGGCTCCGCTCGGGCCGGCACTTTTCTGGACTGAGCCCGGCCCGGCTGGAGCCGTCGGGTAACTACCCGCGGCGGCGCTCTGCGGTCGCAGTCTGTAAAAAAAGACGAACACGGCACTTTGGAGACGGGTCAGGGCAACAGCTAATGGCACGCCAACGGTGATCAGGGTGGGCTTGCTGGTCGCACGACATGGCGCAAACCGGATTGGCAGGCCCATCCGCCAACATCAAGCTGGAGAGGAGGAGTTAATGCGCATGGTTGGAAAAGACTCAATGGGGTTGGGTGCGGCGTTCCTGGTTGCTCTCACCGCCGGCGCGGCGGCTCAGGATCTGTCGTCCCCGCGCGACCAACTCGCGGTCTGGACGGGACATTGGAAGATACGTATTGAGACCAAAGAAACGCAGTTTGGCCATGCCAAGACCGAAGACTTCGACGCAAAGTGTTCTTTGCTACCCAGCGGTACCTTTGTGGCCTGCGAGTATTTGAGCTTGCAGCCCGATTCCGATGGCCGCTTCATCAACGATGTCTCCCTGGTCTATTACAGCGACGTCGACAAGACCTTCAAATATACAAACGTCGCTCCGGAAGGTGGGCCGCACGAAGACGTCTTCCATGTCCATGGAACTGTCTGGACCAGGTCGTTTGAGATTCACAGACGGAGCGGCGGAGTGGCCGATGCTCGCGAAATCTATGATTTTGCCTCCCCGGACAAACACGTGGCGCGGCTCGAAATATCGACCGATAAGGGCGCGCATTGGACGGTGGTGAACGAGGCGGTCGGTACGAAAGAGCCCGAGGTGCACGGCTAATTCCGTTCGATGCGAACGGAAAGAAATTCCCACCATCGCAGGGTCTATGCGCCTGTAATGTGGTCCCTCGTGCTTAGTTGCAACGGACACCCTTGGCAAGGCATTAAATTTATAATCGACCCTCGAGCCAATGGGTCGGCTCATAATGCCGGGGCCGAGGGTTCGAGTCCCTCCCTATCCACCGGATCTTTCGCGTACTTGCGTAGTACTTCCCAATCTCAGGAGCGCGACTGGGCCCGATCTGTAGTCACAGCGCCGAGAACCGTGAGTTTGAATAGCAAGGAGGAGCGATGACAGGAGAACTCCCGGAGATTACCACCTTAGCGTCGGAGTCCGCGTCCAAGGCTAGCTACGACAATCATCCGATCGCCAGGGTCAATGATCATGTCGTCCGAATCAGCGTGATGACACAACCTTACCCCTGGCACTTCCATCCGAATTCCGATGAGACATTTCTCGTGATCGAGGGGCGTCTCAACATTGAGTTCGAGGACGGAACGCTCGAGCTTGGTCCAGGCCAGATGGTGACGGTTCCGCGTGGACTCCGGCATCGCACCGGTCCGCTCGGTGATCGCTCGGTGAATCTCACCTTCGAGGCAGCGGGGGCTGAGACCGTCATGGGTTGACCAGTGATGTTGCCGCGTCCCATCGCAACGGGCGTCCCTCGGCAAGTTATTGAATCTACGGCTAACAATGCCGGGGTCGAGGGTTCGAGTCCCTCCCTTTCCCACCAACTAAATTAGCGTGTTAGCGATTGCCCGCTCGACTGCCGACTCGCCGTAGGCGCACGTATCACCTTGCGGGCCGGATGGGCCGAACTTCGACGCCATCCAATCGAAGAGAACGCCCTGCCACAGGCTGGGAGCTCCCAGCTGGCAGTGCAGGTTAGACCCTCAGCGTGGTGTTACTTCTGCACCCTGTTCGCTGCAGACGGATAGCCGGATCCGCCGAAATAGCACTCAATGGCCTCAATCTTCCCGTCTTTCAGTTGGAGATACTCCACATTCCTGAAGGATTTGCCATTCTTCGTCCGGCACGTATATCTGACAAACGCCTGGTCGCCAACGAGGAAAACGCGATCCAGTTCATGGCCGGCGATGAGCCCATGTTGTGTATCCCAGCAGCCTGTCTTGAAGGCACTCTTGCTGATGCGGTCGTCAACTGGGCTCGTAAAAGTGAAGTCATCCGTCAGAAGCACGTCGACCGGATGCCAGTCGTTTTGCTGTGACCACAATGCATAGTATTTCCGGACAGTCTCCTCGTTTCCCCGATTGAGTCCTGTCCCTGCCTCGGCACTGGAAAATGTCGGAAGGGCCGCCGATGTGGCCACCGTGCATGCTCCCAGTTTGAGCAGGGCGCGGCGCGATATTGCTCTGTCTCTCAAGAGTTAATTCTCCTTCAGATTGAACAACCATCCCGGAACGCTCGACGTGAGTAACTGTCGTGAGGACGCAGTCGCCCGAAGCGCCCTGGCCGTGACTTCCACTCCGCGCAGTCACATCTACGGATCGGGTCTCTCCGCTTACCCCTGCAGCAGGAGCCCTTCCGCGCATCTATAATGCCGCGGTTGAGCGATCGAGTCCCTTCCTTTCCACCAGGATACCAGCGGCGTTTCCTGCGCCGGGCGGCGTAACTGGCGCAGAACCCGACGCCCGCATCGTGCTGCAGTTCGAACCTCAGGCTTTCGTCGGATCTACTGTTTACAAGCCGTGCGGGTAATCGGCTTCACAAATCTCGATCTTTTTCGCACCGGGCACAGACACACGCAGCTCCGTAGGAAAACAGATTACATTCACTGAAGCTAGCCGGCCAAAAATATTCTCCTGATCTTCGGCGAAGTTGTGCTTCGAGAAGAACGGGGGCATATGCCAGTACGAGTCGTAGCTCCAGGAATGCAACAGGCGCATGAGGACTTCGTGCAGGTGCTGACGGTCATCTTCCACGTACAACAGTGGCCGCAGCCGCCGCACGGTCTGCGCGGCACCCTGCAGCGCTTCTGCTTCCATTCCCTCCACGTCCAGCTTGATTAATCGGCAGGCACGCAGATCGAGTTCGTCGATCCTGCGCAGCGGCGTCTGCTCTCCGCTGGAAACTCCTTGCAAGCCGACGCCTCCGAAATTGGCGGGCCTATCAGGGGGCAATGCGGGTACCAGCACCTCACCGGTCCTCGCGCCCACCGCGGCATGGTACGCGTAGACGTTGACGCAGCCATTTAACGCAAGATTGGCGCAAAGCGTCTGAAACACCAAGCGCTGTGGCTCGAACGCATACACCGCGCCCGCGCTTCCGACGAGTCTCGACAGTGCCACGGTATGCGCCCCCACATTTGCGCCACCCTCGACGACAACGCTACCAGCAGGGACTAGCCGCTGAAATAGCGTCAGTTCGTTTTCGGACCATTCACCGTACTTGCGTAAGGAGGCGCCAACGTACTGATCATGGCCATTAAATAGCATCAACCCATGCCGGCATCGCGCGATCTGGTTGAATCCTCCCTCGAGAGCCAGGTGGATGTCGTCGCGTTTACTCATGATGCAGGCACGTGTAGGTCTCAAGGCGATGCTGTGCTAACCGAACCAATTCCAAAATCGACTGGCATGCGTCGATCTCAGGAAGCGTCGCGAGTTTGACAGTCTGGTGCTGCGGGGCAATACTTGCCTATATAGTGAACTATACGGGAGGGTCTTTAAACTGGAGGCAATCAAGTGCTTCAAGTGCTACTTCGTTGCAACACCGACCCTTTGCAAAATGACGCCGGCCGATCCGCGGGCCCTAGCGCGTTGATCTCGCAGCGCGCGCTCGCCGGGCCTCTTTCGACCCCAATTTGAACGCTCAATATCTAAGTCGAATACCCTGTGTATTGGTTGACCACACGAATGCGTCTTGGCGCGCACTTTACCGCGACGCCCGAATCCGGGCGCGCGTAATGACGTCCCAATAACGTCATCCATGGCAATCGGCCCGCTTACGCCTGAGCCACTTGCCGCACCGTGCGCATCCTGGTGGGACTTGGTCGTGGATTGCATGACTTTCGCGGTGAAGCGGACCAAAAGCGCGACGAAACGGACGGGCGTCCCAATCGAAACGCGTGAGACAGGAAACCGTGCGCTAGACTCTTCATTCCGAGACATGGCGGAGCTTCGCCCATGCCGGCCCCGCGCGGACGGGACGTGTATCAACACCGATAACTCAATAACTTTGGCCTCTGGCCGAACCCTTTCCAGGGCGACGCTCTTCTGGGTGCTGCATCTTGGGGGCTGGATTGGCTTTGGCACTTTCGTTTGGGCCATCAATATCGCGGACATCGGGCCATTTCCCTCGGCGGTGGAGCAGGTGATCTGGGTGGGATGCGGAATTGCGCTCACCCTGGGCTTTCGCAGCTGCTTCCACCGCGGCTGCGCGGCCGGCTGGCCGGACACGTCACTGATCGGGCTCGCGGCGACGTTGAGTGTCCTTGGCGGCCCTATCTGGTATGTGATTGATCTGACACTGCTGCGCGCAAGTCTCACGGGCCCCGTGCACGCGCTGGGCCTTGATGCGATGTTTGCGAAGGAGATAAGCGAGGTGGCGGCGCATCCTCGCTGGTGGCCTCCAATTGGTCACTGGATGCTGTTCACCAGCCTGCTCTCAGCGTGGTGTTCCTTATACTATGGCATCAAGGCCATGCTGGACCTTGAGGTTGAACGTGCGCGCTCTGTTCGTGCGTTGAAGCTCGCCGACAGTGCTCGTCTGCGTGCGTTGCAGTCGCAGCTGAACCCACACTTCTTATTCAACGCCCTGAACGGCATCGCGACGCTCATTCGGGAAGGCGAGCGTACGAGGGCCGCTGACACGGTCGACACGCTGAGCGACTTCCTGAGATTGACTCTGCGAAAGCTCGACTCACCGGAAATCCCCGTTCGTGAGGAGCTGGCGTTCGTTGAGCAATACTTGCGCATCCAGCGCCTGCGATTTGGCAACTCCCTTCAAGCGACCGTGCACGCAGATCCCGAGACGCACGACGCACTTGTTCCGACCCTCATTCTGCAACCACTGGTGGAGAACGCCGTGCGGCATGGGGTCCTCGCGCGCGCGCAAGGCGGAGCGCTGTCGGTGGCCATACGGCGGCGCGACGCGGTGCTCGTGATAACAGTCGAGGACGATGGGCCGGGACTCGGAGAAAAAAGCGCGCCTCCTTATGGCGTGGGATTGAAGAACTCGGCCGAGCGGCTGGCGGCGCTGTACGGCGATGACGCCCACATGTCAGTCGGCGCCCGACCGTACGGGGGAGGGTTCGTAGCTGTCATCTTCCTGCCATTTCGTCGGGCGCCTGAGGCCCCGGAGACCCCGGAGACCCCTGAGATGCCTGCCAATCCGGCACCAGAGGCAGTCGCGGTATGACCATGCGTGCGGTTATTGTGGATGACGAAGAACTTGCACGGCGCGGCATTCGCGCTCTGCTGAAGCGCGCCGGCGACGTCGAGATCGTATCGGAGTGCAGCAGCGGCGCGGAGGCTATCAGAGCCATCAGCGCGTCGGATCCGGAGCTCGTGTACCTGGATATCCAGATGCACGGGAAAACAGGGTTTGACGTGATCGCGGCGCTGCCAAAAACCAAATGCCCGCACGTGATTTTCGTCACGGCGTTCGACCGCTTTGCAGTGCGTGCCTTCGAGATACACGCGCTTGACTATCTGCTGAAACCTGTCAATGAACAGCGCTTCAGCGCTTCGCTGGCGCGCGCCCGCGCCGCCATAGCGGGCGCGCGCGACGAATCAATGATCCGACGCTTCTGGGAGATGGCCACGGAGTTACGCGCGTCTTCGGGTCAGGAGTCGTTGCCACCGATGACGGATCGAATTCCGGTAAAGGCGCATGGTCGCGTCATGATCGTGAAAGTCGCCGAGATCGACTGGGTTGAAGCTGACGGTGACTACGTGTCGGTGCACGTCGGAGCCAAGAGCTGGCTGCTGCGCGAGACTATCGCAGCCGCGGAAGCGCGCCTGGCGCTTTCCGGTTTTGTTCGCATACATCGCTCAACGCTGGTCAATATCTATCGCGTGCGGGAATTGTTGCCCTTGTCCAAAGGCGAATTCACAGTCGTGCTGCTCGATGGCACGGAACTGAAGCTGAGTCGCAATCACAGGTTCGCCCTCGAGCGCTTGTTGGGAAAGACCCTGTAAGCCGTTAGTGAAACGACAGCTGCACGGTTCGTGACCGCACCACGCCGCGGTGGGCGCTGCCGCGCAGGTGCGGCAGGCGCCAAAACACCTTATCTCCGCGGCGGGCGATATGGCCGCGCACATGGTGCAAGCGCGGTCCGCGGCGCTGATTGGCGCTGCCCGAAGGCGGCGCTGCCGATTGGTAGCCGACGTCAATAGGCGCCCGAACTTCAATATGTTCCAGGAGTGCCCGCTTTCCCGAGCGACACCGGGCGCGATTCAGACGCTCTAGATCCGCAGTCTGGCGTCGCAGCCCATCTTTCGCCGCGAACAGCAGGAACAGCGCCAATATCATCGGCATATCAAACGCCATCGTTCCAAGCACCTCACGTAGCACGAGCAATTGCTCGTTCTCGGTGAGGTTGGCGCCACGATAGTAGCTGGCCCACGCGGGATCGAGGCGGAAGCACACGTGGCTTAGTAGTTCGTCGAGCGCCGCCTCCACCGGCATCACGACCCCGAACGCCGTGCCGCTGAAGACAGCGTCGACGTCGAGCGCTGGACGCATGACGTGATCGAGGTCGAATTCGGTGAGCAGCGCCGCAGAGTAAACCTGCTCAGTCGCAGTCGACCAAAAGGTTCTCATCGTTCCGGCGCGCCCCGCCTGGTCGGCCGCGATGAGAACCCCGGTGCGTCTGACGCTCGAGCGATCGGTGCTTGTGATGCCGGAACAACAGGCGTCGGCGCATGAGGGTATCTCGCGCAGTGTCGACTGCCGTGTCGCCTCGACCCACTCGAGCCACAATTGCTGCGAGGGGACATGGATCAGATCCAGACAGCCGCTTAGCCTCGCACCCTCTGCGTATGCGAGCTGGGTTGTGCATTGAGTCAGATCATCGGCCAGCACCAGCCGCAAGGGACAGCTGCGAACGGCATCCGCAAAGTGATGCGCGCCCGGAAACGCCCAACCCTCCGGAAGCGTTGGCGCAGCCGCCGTGCTCTGTGACACGAGATCAAGCAGTCGCAATGAGCGCACTCATGGCCCTAATCAGTGCAGAGAGTAACCACAGATTCGGAAGCCCGAGGTGCCTTTGCGTGGAGGCGGACCGGACGCACGACGAACGGCTTTTAAGCGCCGCTGAGCTGTTGCGCTCGTGGCCCGGACTCGGTGTGAGCTTGCCTGTGCAAACGACCGGTTGTGCACCCCTAAGTTGGTAGCCCACAAAGTGTGGCCGCGCGCCCACCTGCGGCCCGGAGATGTCTGGTGGACTTTGTACGCGTCATTGCATTGTTGCCGTTGCGCGACGTGCGAACTGCCAACGTGTTTGGGCGGGTCGTCACCAATCGAGCACGTGCATGCGATGTTGTTGAGCGCGAAGCGACCGCCCCATTCGTCGCGATAAAAAACCTCTTCGTCTGAAGGCCAAGCCGCCGCATCGCAAAGCTGAGCGGGCCGCGCGCGCCTTCTCCTAGACTCCGCGCGAAGGGCTTTTATGACGCAGTGTGCAGAGCACAGGTCTAGTCGAGAGTAACAACGCAACGGTCGGGAAAGCTTCGTCGTTCCCCCGGCAAACATAAGACACAGTTTCGGCTTACAAAATGCGGCAAATGGGAATGAGGGTTCTGCAGAGGTCCGAACTCAAACTTGGGGAGTAATTACAACATGACGACGGGAAACAACCGCCTCCTGAGGCGGGCTGTACGAGCGGCCCTTCTTTGCGGTGGCACGGTTGGTGCAGCCCTGGGGACGCACACGGCGGTCGCGCAGACGCCGCCTACGCCGAGTACCGACCAGACTGATACCACGGCTCCCATCACAGAGGTTGTGGTGACGGGTTCGCGCATCGCAACGCCAACCCTTGAATCGGTCAGTCCCATCACCGCTATCTCCTCCGACGAGATCAAGGAGACAGGAACCACACGCGTCGAGGACTTGCTCAACAGTCTCCCGCAGGTGGTCGCTGATCAGGGATCGGGGCTTTCGATGGGCTCAAACGGCACGGCGACGGTGAATCTGCGCGGTCTTGGGATCCAGCGCACACTGGTGCTGATCAACGGTAGACGTCTGATGGGCGGAGACCCGGCCGCCGGAGCGCCTTCCATCACCTCCCTGGCCGGCGCCTCCGCTGCCGACGTGGATCAGATTCCCGTGGCGCTGGTAGAACGTGTGGACGTTCTGACCGGCGGAGCTGCCTCAACCTATGGTGCGGATGCCGTCGCGGGCGTCGTGAACTTCGTCATGAACGATCACTTCGAAGGCGTGCGCGTCGATGCCAATGCCGGCATCTACAACCATTCAAACCATGAGAGCTGGATCGACCCCCTGCTGACGCAGACGGGCACTCCCGTTCCCACTGGTACCAACTGGGACGGCGCGAACAAAGACCTGACGCTGATCATGGGGCACAATTTCGCCGACGGCGCCGGCAATTTCGAAGGCTATCTGGGTTATCGGCGCACATCACCGATCACGGCCAACACCCGTGATCATTCGGCCTGTGTCGTGAATAACGGCCTCGATCTAAGCAGCGGCGCAAACTTTGCGCCCTACATATGCGATGGCTCGGTGAATTCGGCGCCGTCCGTCATCTTCACTCCGCAGTTTGTGCCCGGGCAGGTGAGCCCCACCGGCAGCATTGTTCCCTTTTATCAATCGTACAACTACGCCGCCTCGCATTATCTCCAGCGTATCGATGAGCGCTACACCGCCGGTTTCTTCAGTCACCTGAAGTTTAACGACCACGCCGAGGCGTATACCGAGTTCATGTTCATGGACGACAACACCCGTGGGAACTACGCGCCGGCCGGCCTGTTCCTGGGCGCGGGTTTTGCGACGGCGGGTACACCGCCCCTGCGGGACGGAAACTTCTATACCAACTGCGGCGTTGGCGGCTATGGCAATTCCGGAATGAATCCTTACCTCACTGCAAGTGAGTTCGGCACCCTTTGCAGTCCCAATTCGCCCTACACGGCGTGGCCGGGTGCCACAGTGCCGGTACCTGGCGATATCCAACTGTTGATAGCCCGCCGCAACATCGAGGGCGGACCACGTAACGACACCTACGTGCATACGACGTTTCGCGGTGTGTTCGGAGTGCGCGGGGAGATCACGACGGACTGGACCTACGATTCGTCGGTCACTTTCGGTCTGACTCGGTCCAGCGACTACCACGACAACGATGTGTCTGCGAGTCGCGCCCAGAACGCACTGCTGGCCGTGATGGGCCCCAATGGCGTACCCGTTTGCCGGGGCGGCCAGCCAGGCTGTGTTCCCTGGAACGTCTTTAATCCTGCGATTCCCATCAGTCAGGCGGAATTGAACTACATCGAAGTGCCCGCCCTCCTGAACGCCGTTGGCGCCGAGGACATCTGGACGAGTTTCGTCAGTGGTGACCTGACGCACGCGGGGATCAAGCTGCCGACAGCGGATGAGGGCCTCAAGGTCGTGTTCGGCACCGAATACCGTCGGGAAACCGATACCTTACAGCCAGACAATGAGTACCTTACGGGCGACCTCGGCAACGTCATCGTGAGTGGTTATGACGCCGGCTACCACGTCTGGGAGGGCTTCACCGAGGCGCGCATGCCATTGGCGAGCAATCTGCCCGCTATCAAGAGTCTCGATTTCGAGGCAGGCTATCGCTACTCAAGCTACTCGAGTGGCTTCGACACCAACACCTGGAAGTTGGGTCTCACTTGGTCGCCGATCAGCGATGTTCGCGTCCGCGGCAGCTACAACCGCGCGGTGCGAGTCCCGAACGTCCCCGAGCTCTACAAGCCGGACGTCGTCGAACTGGATTCGGGAACGGATCTTTGTGCCGCCGGTCCGTACGCCCACAACACTCCGGCTAACCAGGCGGCCTGTGCGCTGACGAACGGTGGCAACCCGATCCCTGTTCCGACACCTGGTTCACCCGCGGGTCAGTATAACGGCATCCTCGGCGGCAACCCGAACCTCAAACCCGAGGTCGGTAAGACCACAGACGTGGGCATCGTGCTGACGCCAACTTTCCTGCCGGGATTTAGCGCCACGATCGACTACGCGGACATCAAGATCACGGACGTCATTACCTCGTACGGACCGAACCTGATCCAAAGCAATTGCATTCTGAGCGGTAGCGCGACAAGTTATTTCTGCCAGTTGATACATCGTGACCCGGCTGGAACCTTGTGGGCGAGCCCGCAGGGCTACACGATCGACCCGCTCCTGAACATCGCGGGTCTTGAAAACAAGTCCGTTGACGTCGGGATGGCATATCGTTTCGATATGGGGCGGTTCGGCAAGCTGCGTTCACGCCTGGACGGCACCTACCTGCTGCATCTCATTACCAACCCCGGTGGCGGCGTTGCGGCCTTTGACTGCGCAGGTTACTACGGGCCGAGCTGCACCCCCATCACGCCGAAGTGGCGGCATCGCTTCACCATGGATTGGGATACGCCGTACTCCGGCCTGTCGGCGGGAGCCACGTGGCGCTTCTTCGGAAGCGGAACCAATACCCTACTCAACCCGAAGAGCCCCGACTACGTGGGAGCGGCAACCATCGCGGCCGCTGGACCGCCGCCGGATGCTCGCATACCGACGATCAGCTATCTTGATCTGCATGCCTCGTACTCGTGGAACACCGTTACGCTGCGCGTAGGCTGCAACAACGTGCTCGATAAGGATCCGCCCACCTTCGATACCGTCAACTCGGGCGGCAACTCGGCCTACGCGGAGAGCAACACGTTCCCATCGGTCTACGACGTGGCCGGGCGCTACCTGTTCGCCAACCTGACGGTGGACTTCTAAGAGTTCGGTCGGAAACAGGGGTGAGCGCCATGAAGGCGGTATACAACAGGGGGCGTGGCGGTAATGAGTTCGCGCGCCTATTACCGCTCTGCGCCAGTGTGGTGGCGGGTCTACTTACCGCGCCGAATGCCAGTGACTCGGGCGAGCCGCCAGCGCAACCGCCTGCGGAGCCGCCTTCGCAGGCGGTTGCGCAATCCCCGCCTCTAGAAGCGGCCACTCAGAGCACGATCACCGCGGACAAACCTCCGGATCCCGCCTCCAGCGGCAAACCGGATACCGGCGCTCAGCCGGCTGGCATGGCGTCGCCCGGCGCCGCGCAATCTGTCGCGAACAAACCAGGAAGGAAGGTCCTCGTGGACGACACGGTAACGGATGCACAGCTCAAACAGATTCTCGGGAAGGGATACGAGCCCCAACGTCAAGCGCGTGGCAACGAGGTGTACTACTGCCGCAGCGAGCATGAACTGGGCTCGCGTTTCGAGACGAAAGTGTGCAAGACCGCGGCACGAATTCTCCAGGAAGAGCAGCAGGGTAAGGAGGCGACGACTAACGTGGAAAAAACCGATGGCAACAGACCACTAAAGTGATTGCGACGTGCACGTAGAGTGCCTGCGGGCAGGGAATGGACGTCCGTGGTTTGCGCGAATGCTTTGCGGCGTCCCCATCTAATCGAGGGAATAGCCCCAGCGCTCAATCCAAGGCGCAAGCAGGGCCAAGGTTTCGCGGTCGAAGTACCGCTCGTAGTGCTTCCATCGGCCCACGAAACGGTCGCTGACCGGCTCGAGGACCTGGGCGTAGCTCGGCGTGCTGATGAACCCTTTGGCGCGCGCGTGCTCCCCGGGAGCAAGCATCGCCTCGTGCCGGGGCAACTGCAAAAATGCGCACAGGCTGTCGACCTCGGTCGCGAGGTCCGCGATGAGCTGTTCGTATTTCAGCTCATGGATGTCGGGTCGCAGCAGGGGGCACTGCGAGTACCAGAAGCCGAAGGCGCGGGAATAAGACCTCGCCAGCGCGTTCAGATCGCCGCCCAGCAGCGCAAGATCCGAACGGAAGTGCTGCAGGAAACAGCTCAGAACGGTGTCGCAGGGATGGCGAACGGCGAGGATGATGGGCGCACCGGGGAACAAGCGGCGAATGATGGGCAGCAGAACCATGTTCAGGGGATTCTTGTCCACCAGCCGCCGATCCGGAGCCAGAGGTATCCGGTTCCGTACGGCGCGCCAATAGTGGGCACGGATTTCGTTCAGGTCGCTGCCGCTCAACTTGCCGAGCTCGGTGGGGTAATTGATACCTTGATCGCTCACTCGAGCAACGGCTTGCAACAGGAATGGCTGCTCGTCCATCGACTGCAGCAGCGGATGTGCATCGAGCACCTGCTCGAGCAGGGTGGTCCCCGAGCGCGGAAAGCCCACGATGAATACTGGACTGCCCTCCATCGCGGTCGCCCCGCTCTCCCAGAGTGCGATATCGTCGGGATCGCATCCGCTCGTTGTCAGCGCCCAAAGTTGCGACTGCTCTTCGGACGCCTTGCCTGTCGCGCGCTCGAGGAACGCAAGCTGGGAGCGATGCGCTTCTGCGGCCGCGCTGAAGGCCTCCTGGTAGCGTCCGAGCGCATCACAAGCCTTGGCAAGCGGAAACAGTAGGTTGTACCGATGCACAAATTCCTGCTGCTTCGCGAGCGCTGAGGTGAGATATTGATGCGCCTCCTCGTGCCGACCGGCCCTGTCAGCCAACAGCGCCAACACCGCGGACATCGCCAGCCGCTCCGACTCAGCGTTCTGACCCCGGCCGTCGAGCTCGAGCTGCTGCATGACGGCGCGCGCTTCATCGAGCCGATGCAGACGTTCGAGAAGAAGCGCGAATCCAACTGCCGCGCGACCGGTAGCAGGAGGGTTTGCTATGAGGCGCTGCATTGCCGGCTCCGCCCGGTGCGCTGCACCCGAGGTGACCAGGAGAAGAGCTATGGAGACGGTGATCTCGACACTCAGGCCGTCGAGCGTTTCCCAGTCTTCCACGGCTGTTACGGCTTCCCGCCGATGGCCCATATCGTAGCAGCACTGTGCATAGGTCCAGCGTATCCGGGCGTCGCGCGGCGCGAGAGCCACGGCATCCCGCAGAGCGAGGTGGGCCGCACCGTAATCCAGACGATCCATTTGCAACGCGCCAAGGTTGTACAGCAGGCCCGCGGTCGGCGGACCCAGCCGCAGGGCGCGCTCGAACGCCGCCAGAGACTGCGCCTGTTGACCGCCGGGACGCAGCACCGTACCGAGATTTTGCCAGTGCGCGGCGACAGTCGGCTGTATAAGGGTGAGCGCATTGAAGATGCGCACCGCCTCCTCATAGCGCCCCTGAGAGCTGAGGCTCGTGCCGAGCACATCGAGCGCATCAGGATGATGATGGTGTGCGTCAAGGACCCGCAGGCATTTCTCCTGAGCGGCCGCAATCTGGCCGCAGGCCAGATCCTGTCGCGCAAGGTCCAGCAGCGCTGCGGGATCGAACGGGAACGACATGTGTGGCGATTTCCTGGTTGACATCAACACGAGTTATCGCAGCGGTCGAGCAATGATGCAGTATCGGCGGAGCGTTCGCGAGCTCGCCGCCGTTGGCGGGACGTCCGGAATGCGGTGTAGAGCTGCCGTCTCTGACGTTGCGAAAATCGTGTGAGTGCGGGCGATCAAGCCAAGCAGCCGCGGCTGGCTGCCGCGGTGCGCGCGCATCGTGCGGGCCGCCTCCTCGAGGCAGTGGCGGGCTATGAAGTGCTGCTGCAGCGTACCCCAGAGGATGCCGATATTCTGCAGCTGCTCGGCGCAGCGCTCGCCCAATTGGGAAACTGTAGGGAAGCCGTCGTGTTTCTCGCGAGGTCTCTGGAGCTCAAACCGGAGCGCCCGACAGTTCTGCTGAATCTCGCTCAAGCGCTGCACACGCTGGGGCGTGAAGAAGGGGCGCTGCAGGCCTGCAATAGAGCGCTAGCTCTAGATGCCTCGCTGGCCGGTGCGTATCGGACTCGTGCTGCCGCATTCACGGCCCTTGGACGTCGCGAAGAGGCCCTTGCGAATGCTGGGCACGCGGTGCGTTTGGCTCTTCAGGACCCCGGGGCGCACGCGGATCTCGGTGTCGCACTTGAGGCAGTCGGACGCGAGCGGGAGGCGTTGGAGTGTTTCGAACGGGCAATTGCGCTCGATCCGAACCTCGCGACCGCGCATCACAATCGCGCCATGCTACTGGCCCGCATGGGTGGACATGAACGCGCACTGCAGAGTTTCGATCGCGCGCTCGCCTTGCAGCCGCATCATGCCGCACTCAACGCCAACCGCGCTAATACCCTCAAGGAGCTCGGGCGTCTGGCGGAAGCGGAACAGAGCTATTCGCTAGCGCTCGCGATCGAGCCTAATGACCCCGTGACTCTTCACAGCCGCGCGCTCGTGCGGTATCTGCTGCGCCGATATGTCGAAGCACTGCGGGACTACGATGCGCTCGCCGCCCAAGGCAAGGAAGATGCGCCCGTGCTGGTCGGTCGCGGTGCGACGCTCAACGCGCTATGTCGCTACGGCGAAGCGCTCGCACCGCTTGAGCGCGCAATCCAACTCCTGCCGGCGGACGCGGAGGCGCACATTCAGCGCGGGGTCGCCCTGCTCAACCTCGAGCGCAACGCTGAGGCGCTCCACAGCTTCGATCGGGCGCTTGCCCTCCGAACGGACGCCCCCGAGGTGTTGAACAACCGGGGCATCGCCCTCACGGCGAGCGGGCGCCTGTCGGAGGCGCTCGAGAATTTCATCCGCTCCGCGGTCCTGAGTGGCGCTACTGCCGAACACCATACCAACATAGGCATTGTTCTCAAGATTCTCGGACGTCATCGCGAGGCGGGCGCGAGCTTCGGCCGCGCACTGGCTCAAAAGCCCGATGACCCTTCCGCCAAGTTCGCGTTGGCGTTCCTGCATCTCACCCTAGGCGAATTCGCGCTGGGATGGCCCCTCTACGAGGCGCGTTTCGACGTGCCGGCGCTCGGCAACCCGGCGCGACACGTCAGCGCGCCACGCTGGAACGGTACGGAGGCGCTCGCCGGCAAGACGCTGCTGATACATGCCGAGCAGGGTTTGGGCGATGTGATCCAGTTCTGCCGCTATCTGCCCTTGCTAGCAGCCCAAGGGGCGTCGGTCGTGTTCGAGGTGATGCCCTCGCTCAAGGCGCTGCTGCGCACTCTGCCGCCTGCAATCCGGCTCGTCGGCCGTGGTGAGCCGTTGCCGTCGGTCGATTATTACAGTCCCCTTCTGAGTCTCCCGCTCGCTTTCAAGACTCGGCTAGACACGATCCCAGCTCAGGTGCCGTACCTTACGGCGGAGCCGCAGCGCACGTCGAGCTGGATGCAGCGACTTCGGGCGCTTCCAGGTCTGCGCGTCGGGCTGGCATGGCAGGGCAACCCCGCCGTGGAGAAATTGATTTGGGCTCGTGGGCGTTCGATTCCCCTGGCAGCTCTTGAGCCGCTCGCGCGGCTGCCGGGTGTCAGCCTCGTATCGCTGCAGAAGGGGCCGGGAGTCGAACAGTTGCACAACGTACGCTTCGCCGACCGAATAACTGACCTCAGTGCCGATCTTGATCGTGGACCGGACGCTTTTCTTGATACGGCGGCCGTGATGGCGGGTCTCGACCTCGTGATCAGCTCCGATACCTCAGTGGCGCACCTCGCGGGAGCCCTTGGCCGTCCGGTGTGGACGGTCCTGGGCGCCTCACCAGAGTGGCGCTGGGGGCTCGGGCGCAGCGACAGTCTCTGGTACCCGACCATGCGCCTGTTCCGGCAAACGGCTGACGGCGACTGGACCGCAGTCGTCGCCGCGATCGCCGCAGCGCTGCAAAGCCTCATTCCAGGCGCTTAACTTTAACCTTGCGATGCTTGTCAGCGACCAGCCAGAGAGAGCTCATCGCACCGTGCTCGATGTGTACCTCCTCACCCACCGCAAACTGAACGTTGGGACTCGCTTCGGCCTGGAACCACACCTGTCGGTTATCGAGTGTGAAGATCAACTGCCCCTGGGGGGCCTGTCGCACTCCAGAGATCTTCCCGCTCAGGACTTCATCCTTTGCTTGCTGGAGGGCCACCGGATCGCGCTTGCGCTCAATGTCGGCAGTCATCCCAAAGCGATCGGCCTCGAGCTGCGGAAGCGTGCCGACGATCGCGTCAAAACACGCTAGCCGCTGCGCGCGGTCGTTCTCTCTTGCGCAGCGGCGCAAGCTATCGTCCAGGTTCTCGACTCCGGCGAGTGCAGGCAGGCAGCCTACCGCCATAAAGAGCCCCAGATTCCGGTACACGGAGCGGGTCATCGTGAGCCCAGCACAGGCGCACCGGCGCCGTAATAGTGGCCGATACCTACGGTGAGCGCGCGCACGAGATCGCGCTCCGCGGCCGACAGCAAAGGGTTCCAGATATCGAAGATGAGGATGATTCGAGTCTCATCGCTGGCGTTCCAGGCTTCATGCTCGATGCTGTCGTCGAAGACCCACGCGCTGCCCTTCTTCCAGGTGCGCACGTTCGCGCCGACCCGAAAGCCGCAACCCTCGGGAATCAGGAGCGGCAAGTGAACAATCGATCTCGTGTTGGTCGTTCCGCTATGTGGCGGAAGCCTGGTGTGCGGCGTGAGCACGGAAAAGAAGGCACCGGGCGCATAGTGAGGGATGTCGCAGAGGGGCAGCTGGGCCAGCACCGCGGCAGTCCTGGGGCACTGTTGCACGTGATCGGGGATTTGCTCGCCATCGTGCCAGAGCGGGTAGACGCTCCACTTTAAGGAGCGGTTGAGCGATGCCCACTCGTCGATTGGCGTGCCGGGCGGAAAGTCGACGTAGGGTTTGAACCCCGCGCGGTCGCCGGCAAGCGCGGCAAGAGCCTCGGCGGTGATCGCCTCAGTCGCGGCTTCAAGGACGTCGAGCCAGGGGAAGTCCTCGCGCCGAAAGAACTCGATCGCGGGCAGATATGGAAACAGGATCTGCTTCGGTTGAGCGTGGTAGACGCGCCGCTTGCGCAGGTAAACGTCGCGGCAGACATCGAAGCGCTGCTGGTCGGCTGCGGCGTGCTGCGAGCGCACGGCTGCGACCTGCCGCTCCAGGAAGTTCTCGAGCTCGTTGCGGTTGGCGAGCACGACGTCCTGCGCATGCGTCAGCGCGGCTGCGGCCTGCGGGGGTGCTGGCGCACCCGATGCCACCGAATCGAGCGCCGCTTCATAGAAGAAGAATGCCTGCTTGCTTTCGCCGAGTCCCTCCATCCACTCGCCCTTGCGCAGCAGCGCGAGTACGTACCGGGGGTCGATTGCGAGTGCCCTCTCGAGCGCCTGCGCTTCGGACTTCTTGTCGCCTAGCGCCCGACAGGCGTTCGCGAGATTAAGCCACAGAACCTTCGAATTGCCGTCCGCGGCAACCGCCTTCTCGAAGAGCTTACGAGCGCGAGGCGCATCGCCGTTGCGATACATGTAGCCGCCGGCGGCATTGAGGACGAGCGGCTGCTGCGGCGCGCGCGCCAAGGCCATCTCCACGAGCCTCAGTGCCGTATCCGGCGGCTGACCCGTCGAGACCTGCTCGATGGCATTAGCCAGGGCACGGGCCTCAGTCTCACTGATCGGGGTCGCATTCACGGTGACGCGCACGCCGGTGTTGTGACGCCGGCACCGCCAGCGCCGCTTAGGTGTAGCGGCTGGGCAACCCCCGGGTCAGCCATGTGTCCCCTGAGGTTCGAGTCTCGCCGCAGCTCCCGAGGCGAGGGATGGATTTGTGCGCTCGGGCAGGGTCCGACAATTCGTGCTACGGTCCCGGCGTGCGTGGCGGATTCGCACATTCGTGTGTTCAGTTGGCGAGACGCCGATGGACCCACGGTCTCTGGCAGACGCTGCTCGCGGGCGTGGGGGTGACTGCGCTTGCCGGAACAGCCACCGCCCCGACGCCGCCCCCCGACCAGCAACCCTCGTCGCCGACGCTCAGCCGGGAACAGTCGTTGTTGTTCGCCCTGCCGACGACGCGTGATCATATCGGCCGTGTGGTGGTCCAGGCCACCGTCAACGGCAGAGGTCCGTTTCGCTTCATCGTTGACACCGGTGCTACGCACTCGACCATTACACCCGATCTGGTGCGCACGCTGGGCCTCAAACCCTCTGAAGCACCCACAGTGATACTGAACGGCATCACTGGCACTACACAGGTCTCAGCCGTGATGCTCGACAAGCTGCAGACGGGCGATTTGATCATCGTCGGGCTCCTCGTGCCGGTAGTGTGGGCGCCGATCATGGCCGGCGCTGACGGCATCTTCGGTGCAGCAGGCCTGACTGAAAAGAGTCTCTCGGTCGATTTCCAGCGCAACCGCGTTGAGATCTCGGGTGGAGTCCAGGCTGCGGTGCGTGCGCAGGCATTGAAAATCCACGCCGCGCGTGTGACGCATGGCCTGATGGTCCTGGCGATACAGATCGGCGGAGTACATGCCTTTGCGGTCATCGACACTGGTTCCGAGCGCACCCTCGGCAATCTTGCGCTGCGTGATGCTCTGAACGAGCGGCGCCGAGCCGGTACTGTGGCGCAGGTGACCTCCGTGTATGGCGCCACGGCGCAAGTTGAGCCGGGTGAGATTTGGAGAGCACCTACTATCATTATCGATTCATTGCGCATCAACGATGTCGAAGTGGTCTATGGCGATTTCCATGTCTTTAAGGTGTGGGACATGCAGGAGAAGCCCGCTATCATTCTTGGAATGGACGTGCTGGGTACCGTCGGCTCCCTCGGCATCGATTTCAAGAATCAGCTCATCTACCTCACTAGCTCCACGGCCGCTACTCAAACGTTCAAGCCGCCTGCATCCCTGGCGGCCCCAAATCAGATACGTTAGTGCGGCACCGCGTGTGCCGCCGGTATTTCTAGCGAAGTCCGTAGGCGGCCGCCACGAGCGCTCCGACCTGCGCACCCATGCGATTTCCCACCTCGGTGGAGTTGCGGTAGTGCACCCCGTCGAGGATACGAGCCTCGGATACCTCCTTCACTACATCCTCCGTACGTGTCCACTGACGAGTTACGCCGGGGGCGGTATTGCTGGTGCTCATCAGGGTCGGCAAGGGTCCGCGACCGACCTCGGCGCGAATCACGGTGGCGATGGCTGAGGCGATAAGGCAGTGCGCGCACGGATATTCCGGGTGCAACGGCGTAGCGATCAGCGGCGTCCAATCAGGATCGCGCTCAGTCGCGGGGTTGCCGTCGCGATCACCATTGCGAATGGCGGTGATTGGACGCCAGAAGCTGTAATGGTACTTTGCTTCAAGAACGGCGATCTCGCCATCGTTAATCGCCGCGGTTACCGCGGCGTAGAGGCGCGCGTTACGCGTCACCTCCCGTCCTGGCGCGATGGCGACGGAATGCACGATGCCCATGTGAACATCGGGTAACGCCGTCGCCCAAAATCGCGCGATCGCCGTTTGCTCTGCAGTGCGTACCTTACTTGCCACCGAGCCTACGAGTTTGATCTCGTTGTAGTCTCGCGCCCAAAGTGCGCTCGTTAGGGCCGGCGGTGGCCCTGGTCGAAACTCGGCCGCGCTCTTCATGAACCAGGGCCGGTGCTGCGCGAATGCGTACCCCAGGGGAAATGTTGTCGGCACATAGACGCCCGGTGAAGTCAGCGGGCGGTAGGGCTCAGTGTTCCCGATATCGTCGCTGTGTTTCGCGAGCGTATCCGCGGCGGCGCGCTCGCCGACACTGAATCCCCGCGCGCGCGCCTCGCCCGCGGGAATCGTTGCAAGTGCCCGCGCATAGGCGGTCTCGGTTCTCTCCTTGAGGGTGGACGCCTCATGCAGTAGTACTGTGCGGCTCGCTGCGGCAATCGCCGCGTCGATCGAAGCACCCTGAGTCGGTCCCAAATCGACCCGGTCGCGCGGGTAGCGCGCGGTGATCGCATTCACTGCCTCGTACACCGCATTTTGCGCCAGCGCCATGGTGCGAATCGTATTCGGCCCATCCGTTGCGATCTCGGTGGTCGTGTCGGCCCAACTTGCGACCGAGTCGGCGCGCGCGCCAAAGGCAAGCCACAGCAGGGTGACTAACCCGACTCCGCGAACGAGCTTGCTCACACTTCTCCCGGCTCGCGACTGCCCGCGCGCGGCCCCGCCTTGCGTGGGCGCGTCGACGTTTGCGGCACACATTGGTAACCAGTGACAGTGACCGAGGGGTCGGGCCAAGCGCAGTCCCTAGACTGAGTCCGGATCCCGGGACGTAGCAACGAGCACCGGCGCAGACATGGCCGCGAAGGTTCTGCCAAGCATTGGTCTTTTCGGCTCTGACATGGTCATTCGAATTGCGCTCTGCAGACCTCTGGCTTCATGACCGCTGCCGGCGCCGGTCGATCGACACATGCCAATCGATAGCTCGGGGAGAGTCTAAGAGGCCGATCGCAAGCGCCGCGCAGCTTTGCGGTGTGACGGACCGATCAGGCCACGAAGCGGGCTGCTGTCGAGGTGAACGGCGCGGCGACGGGAGTCGGGCATCTGGGGACCTGTCGGCCCTATGGACGGTGCGACTCTCGTGATCTACGGTCCCCGAGCCACACTGGCAGACTCAGACTTTTGTGAGCTCTGACTGCGTGATGGGTACTCCAGGGGTCGGATATTCGTCATGACGTTGCGGCCATGTGGGGTAGCTGCGCGGGTTGCGACCCTCGGGCGTCAGGTCAAGGTAAAGGTGCGTACCGAGCAGCGTGTCGAGCCCACGAGCGTACGTAGCGTAAGTGAGAAAGATCTCGCCGGCTTCGTCCTTCGAGAAAACGCTCAGGCCGGGGAGTTCCTCGCTCAGGTATCGACTGTCGGTCGTGATCGTGCCGAAGTTGTAGTCGATCCGGCGCCGCTGGATCTCTTCTTTCGTGAATGAGACGTGGAAATCGTAGTTAAAGTCCGTGCCGAAGGAGGATACCCATTCGAAGTTCCAGCCCATCCGCTTCTTGTATGCGAGGATCTTGGGGAGCGGCGCGCGGGACACCGCCACAATCGTGACATTGTGATGGGGCAGGTGCTGAGCCGGTCCGTCAATGTGCTCAGCCTGAAACGAGCACCCTGGACAGCCGGCATTCCACTCGGGCCGGTACATCAGATGGTGCACGATAAGCTGTCCGCGGCCACAGAATAACTCTGAGAGCGTCCTGCGGCCCCGCGCAGTCTCGAACTCGTAGGTCTTCTCGATCTTCAGCCGGGGAAGCTCACGCCGCTCCGTCGCGAGCCTGTCTCCCTCGCGCATGTGCGCCTTCTCCCTCTCGAGCAGGGTCTTGCGCGCGCTCAGCCATTCCTCTCGGGACACGATCCTGTTCGGCTTCATCGAGTCTTCCTCACTTGCCTAAAACCTGGACGATTGATGCGACGCGAAATCGACGCTTGCGGGGCGCGGGTTGGTGGACCGCCACGGCGCGGTTGGCTCGGCGCTCTGCCTCTCCCGAGCGCCATAGGAATGCGCCTCGCGATCTCATTGACAGTTCCGGGTGCGGCCCATAGAGTTCGCCATATGGTGAACTATTGCAATAAAGAAGTGACCCATGCGCAATTATAGGCAGCGCGGGATGGTGACAGTAGTTCCTTTCGAAGTTTGCGCGCTGGCCCTGCTGCTGGGCACGGTCGGGCCGGTTCCGGCGCAGGATGGCAACGACGCTCAGGCCCCGAGTATGGCTCCCATCGCGCAATATCGTATCGGCAGTCGATCCGAGGAGATCGCCCTTGCCCGCAGCGCGGCGCCGGCTTCGATCTCGGGTGAGGCGGAGGTCATGGTGCTGGGCGATCGCGGCTATGAGACCGCCGTCAAGGGTAAGAATGGCTTTGTTTGCCTGGTGGAGCGCTCGTGGTTCGCCTCATTCACCGATCCGCAATTCTGGAATTCCAGAATCCGCGGGCCGGACTGCCTGAATCCGGCTGCGGTGAGTACGGTTCTTCCGGCCAACCTTGAGAGGACTCAGTGGGTGCTGGCGGGTGTTTCCAAAGCCGAGATGCTCACCCGGACCAAGTCCTCGGCTGCCGCGCGCCAAGCGCCCGCGCCGGGGGCCATGGGTTACATGATGTCCAAACAGGGCCATCTATCGGATGTCGACGGGCATTGGCACCCACATTTGATGTTCTTCCAGCCGCACACCGCCTTGTCCGCGTTCGGCGCAAACCTTCCGGGGTCCCCTCTGCTCGGGCAGGAGGGCGGTGCCGGGGAAGCCACGGTGCTGTTTGTTCCGGTGAGCAAATGGTCGGACGGAACATCGGCGTCCATGGAGAGGCGCTAGCGCTCAGGCCTCTCGAGCCGGAGCCGCCGGATCAGTGAAAAGTGCCTCGAGCTTGCGAAGCGAGCCGGTCCAGCCTGCTTCGTGGCTGCGACGTGTGTCTTCGTCGTGAAGCCTCGAGTGTGAGAAGGTGAGTTCGGTTCCTTCAGGGATGGGGCGCAGCACAATTTCGATGCGCGACTCGCCCGGATCCTCGATGCCACCCGTCCAGCGCCAGCTCATGACGGCGCGCTCGGGCCTGAGGAGTTCCAGATAGGTGCCAGTCGTCTCGTGCTCCGTACCATCCAGCATACGGAAGCGCAGACGATAGCGGCCGCCGACCCGTACGTCGGCCTCCGCCATCAGAACCGGCCCCGAGTCCGGCCCCCACCATTGCGCGATGCCCTCGGCCGTGGTGACGGCATCGAATACGATCGGCGGCCGCGCTCTGATGCGGCGTACCAGGGTCACGCTCGTCAACGCTTCTCGCTCCGCGCTTTAACTTCCTGGTCTTCGGCATAGCGAGCCAGCCGGTCGAGACGGCTAGACCAGAAGCGCTCGTAGTGTCGTAACCATTCCATCGCTGCACGCATGGGCTGCGCCCGAAGTCGCACGGTCACGGTGCGGCCGGCCTTCGACCGGGTAACTAGACCGGCATCCGCCAGCACATCGAGGTGCTTCATAACGGCAGGGAGCTTGATAGCAAAAGGCGCTGCCAGCTCACTGATCGAGGTGCCGCCCCTGCGCTCGAGCTGGGCGAGAATCGCTCGCCGTGTCGGATCTACCAGCGCCGCGAAAGTGCGGCCCAGCCGTTCTTGATGGTTCACCATAACTCAAAGTATCTGTGCAGGGGCATGAGGCTGTCAATTCGCCCGTCGCCGTAGGAGCCCGCACTGCTGCGCATGTCGGTTCCCGGCTGCGAGTGACTTATGCGACCAACGGAGTAGCGGGCGCGTCCGTTTGACGCAGGCGCCGGCTCTCGAAGTCATTTCGCCATGCCAGAATCCGCTGCTAGGGCCGGCTCGCGAAGAGGGCGGAGACGGAAGGTACGATGAAACTAGAGGCGACGCTGCTGACGGCAATGGCGGTCATTCCGATGGGCGGGCCCGGCTCAGGTATCCCGATTGCGGCGCCCACCTGGCATACGCTGGTCACTGAGGCGTACCCGAAAAAGCGCGACGACCTCGTTTTTGTGGACGCACGCACGGCTTTCTACGGCACCGGAAAGGGCAATCTCTATCGCACCGATGACGGGGGGCAGAGCTGGCACGTGGTTTGGTCTCACCCCGGGACCTTCATACGCTCGCTGGCCTTCCTGGATGCGAAGCACGGCTTCCTTGGCAACCTGGGCGTCGGCCTGGCGAGCGTCACCGATCCGGTGCCGCTCTACGAGACCAAGGATGGGGGCTTGTCGTGGCACGCGGTGTCAGCGCCCATACTGCCGGGTGTTTGCTCCATAGACGTGCTTAAGTCGCGCTCGATTCACGAGGGCGACGTGACCGAGCGCTTTTATGTCCACGCGGCCGGTCGCGCGAACGGGCCGGCGAAATTGCTTCGGTCCGAGAACGGTGGCGAAACCTGGGCGCTCATAGATCTTTCAGACAGGGCGGGGATGGTTCTCGACGTCAAATTCCTGGATCCGAATGTGGGCTTGGTATTCGCCGCAAGCAGTGGTGACGTCGCCCAGTCGAGCGCGCTGATCCTGAAGACCACCGATGGAGGCCGCACCTGGCGGGAGGTCTACCGTTCCAAACGGCTCAATGAGATCACCTGGAAAGCCGCGTTCGCAGACAACCAGACCGGCTACGTGACGCTCCAGAACAATGACCCTGCGAACGTGCAGCAGCGCATCGCAAAGACGATCGACGCCGGCGAACATTGGTCGGAAATGCCGCTGGTGGCCGATGCGGCCGCCCAGGAGTTTGGCATTGGCTTTGTGTCGCCTGACAAGGGCTGGGTGGGTACTGCGGACGGCGGCTTCGAGACGACAGACGGCGGCAACAGCTGGATTCGCTCGCCGCTCGCCCGTAGCGCCAACAGGATCCGGGTGCGCGCCGCGGACGGCACGCCTATGATCTACGCAATCGGGACCGAAGTGCAGCTTTACCAGTAACGACAGCCAGCGGTGCTGGCTCGCGGTGGCCGACCCACGCACCGGAGTCCCCTCTCGCCACCCGCCTTAGCTGCGCTCGGCATAAGAACGCGCCCGGACGTCCGTTGAAATCGCGACCTGTACTGTGCTGCTCGGCTTGCCAGTGAGTGTATCGGGACTGCGCCGCACACCAGGCATAGCTTGGGCAGGTCTTGTGAAGGACTGGCAAAATGCCCTCGAAACTCTGTCTTGAGCTGCTGATCGTCGGGATCCTCCTGGGTGCGGCCCACCCCGCCGCGGCTGCCGATAGTGATCACGAGCCCAACTGCCATGTCGGAACGTATCGCTTCGCGCAGCGCGCGCAAGTCGACATCGGCCGCGGCGAGGAAGGCAAGCTGCGATGGCGCCGCAACGACGGCACCACCGGTGAACTCACGCGCGCCAGCGATGGTGGCTGGACCAGTACACTCGGCTGGACCGGCCGGCCCGATGGCATTCGCGTCACCTTTCCCCCCTGCAGTAGCGATGGCATTCGTTTCGACGGCGTGGCGGGCACGCGAGTCGCCTTCGACGTCCGGGAAACGCGTTTTGCGGTGGAGGACGCGGTGCTGGCGGGGCGACTGGTGATGCCCCGGGGGACGGAGCGAGTACCGATCGTGGTGCTCATTCACGGTTCCGAGCATGACTCGGCGCGCGATGATTACGCGCTGCAGCGCCAATTTCCAGCATCCGGGATCGGTGCCTTCGTCTACGACAAGCGCGGCACCGGTGGCTCGACCGGGGATTACACCCAGGACTATCTGCTGCTTGCCAATGACGCGATCGCGGCCCTGCGGGAAGCGAAGCGTCTCGCGGGCGGTCGCGCAGGGCGGGTGGGGTATCAGGGCGGAAGCCAGGGCGGATGGGTTGCGCCGCTCGCAGCGCGTATAGAGTCGGTCGATTTCGTAGTGGTCGGCTTCGGCCTGGCAGTCTCCCCGTTACAGGAGGACCGCGCCGCGATCGCGCTCGATGTAACACGACACGGATACGGAGCCGACGTCATGGTCAAGGCCATGCAGGTCGCCGATGCGTCCGCGGCGATCCTGAACAGCAACTTCCAGGACGGCTACGACAAACTCGATGCGGTGCGTGCGCGTTACCAAGCGGAGCCCTGGTTTCACGATATCCATGGCGATGTCACCTGGGTGCTGCTGCAGAAATCGCCGCAGGAGCTGCGGATAGCGGGCCCCAGGCTCTTCGCGGGCGTGCCGCTTCATTACGATCCCATGCCGGTGCTGCGCAACCTCACGGTGCCACAGCTGTGGATCCTGGGCGAAGATGATGTTGATGCCCCGAGCGCGGAAACCGCGCGACGCTTGCGCGCACTGACCGCGGCCGGCCACCCCATTTCCGTCGCGGTGTTTCCTCACGCAGAGCATGGTATCTACGCGTATGAGACGGCAGCAGACGGGACGCGCCTCTCGACGCGCCAGCCGGACGGCTATTTCCGCCTGATGCAGGACTTCATTCTCGGCGGCGCGCTACAGCCGGTGTACGGGACGGCTGACCTCACGCGGGCCTCGGTTCACTAACGGAAGACGAGAGGCACACGCCCGAGATGCGGATGCCTCCCAGTGGCTCCGGGTATGGGCGCCTCCGCTACTTCTTCTTCGCCGCGTCTTTGGCGGCGGCGGTTTCCTCGGCGGCTTCGGCTTTCAGGAACTCTGCGTACGCTTTGGCTTCGCCCGCCTCGCAGCCGATGCGTACTTGGATTTCGTCGCTGACCAAGGGGACGAAGTGACCGAGGCCAAAGTCGGTGCGCTTGAGCGTTGCGGTCGCGTCGAAGCCGATCGTGGGTACGTTGGTCCTGACATTGGCCCCGATCTTCGTGAGCCTGACGTCGAGCACCACCGGTTTTGTCACGCCATGCATGCTGAGATCACCCGTAACCTTGAGCTGGCCCGTCGCGGAGTCCTTTTCTACCCGGGTACTCGTGAATGTCGCGGTCGGGAACCGGCTCGTGTCGAAGAAATCCTTCGACCGCAGCTGCTCGTCGAGTTCGGGTACGCCGGTGTGCAGACTCTCCAGTGGAATCGTGACCTTGACAGAGGACATGGTTGGATTTGCCGAGTCGAACTCGAGCGTGCCTTCGGCCTGGGAAAACTGCGCCGCCGGACTCGAGAAGCCCAGATGGTCCCAGCGCAATACTCCCTGGGTGTAGTCCGGCTCGAGTGTGTAGGTGGTGGCATAGAGCGGCAGGGATGCGAGCGCCAGCGAGCTGGCGAGGGCGATACGACGAATCACGAGGAAACTCCTGTGGCTAGGGACCGGCGTCTGGGGTTCTGAACAGCAACTGAGCGGGGCGTCACCCTGCGCGATTGGCATGCGGGAAGTCCTGAATCGCTCCTGAATAGGTCTGAATCACTCTGAATTGGCGCGGTGGCCGCCTCAGTGGTACTCACATGACGACCGGGATTCAGGGCGGTCTGTCGCGTCGCGGAGGGAGGGCTGTCCCCTCTTTGCTATCATCGCGGCGTCAGATTGCCTGCAAAAGCAAACGCTTAGTGCCATACCAAGATGAATCCTGACTCCCGAGCTGCCTTGCGCGTCGGTGCCTGGCGTGTAGATCCCGCTACCTGGCAGATTTCCCGGGAAGACAAGAGCGTGCGTCTCGAGGCGCGCACCATGGGACTCCTGCTGTGTCTTGCCGAGCACGCCGGGCGAGTGGTCAGTATCGACGAATTGCTGAAGCAGGTCTGGACCGGTGTGGTCGTTACCCCGGACTCGGTCTACCAGGCCATCGCCTCGCTACGGCGTCTGCTCGGAGATGACGCCAAGCAGCCCGCCTACATCGAGACGGTGCCGCGGCTCGGGTATCGGCTGGTGGCGACGGTCAGTCCCTGGATCGATCAGCCCCTCGCGCGCGCAGCTCCCGCCGCTTTGACCGGGACCGGATCCGACGCGACCCGTTCCGAGGAGTCATTCCCTCGACCCGAGGCCGCCGCGAGCCGAAGGGTCGGCGCGCTGCTGGCCGGCGCAGCCGTGCTCTGCCTGGCGCTCGCGGTGGCTTTCGCGTTCCGCGGCGAGCTGATGCACCGCTTCAGCGGTTTCGTGGGCGGCGCTCCGCAGAGATCCGTGGCCGTGCTGCCTTTCCTCGATCTGACATCTCAGCAGATGGACGAGGAGTATTTTGCGGACGGCATGACCGAGGAGCTGATTGACAAGCTCAGCAAAATACGAGGGATCCGGGTGCCGGCGCCCACGTCGTCGTTCTATTTCAAGGGCAAGCAGCTGAGCGTCGCGGACATGGCCAAGTCCTTGGGTGTCGCCTACCTTCTCGATGGCAGCGTGCGCAGGTCGGACGCTACGCTGCGGGTTGCCGTGCGACTCATCCGCGCCGATGACGGTTATGTCGTATGGGCTGAGACCTACGATCGACCAGAAGCCGACAAACTGGCCATGCAGGACGACATAGCCAGCCAGGTTGCGAAGGCGCTGAAAGCATCCCTGACCTGACAGCTTCGGGATCGCCGCCGCGCGAGCCTAATCGCAGGCATGGTCCATATGCGCGAGGGGTATGAGCCTGCGACCGCTTTGTGACCGACTAGCGACTGACGCGTAACCCCGAATCATCGACGCTCTCGTTCCCGGTTACGAGGGAGTTGCAGGGTAGATGCTCAGCACCATGGTCCGCAAAAGCTTCCGCAGGGTCCGCTCGCGAATTTACGGCACTCGACTCGAAGGCAGGCAAGCACTCATCTGCTCGCCGGTAGTGCGGCGCGACGCAACACGAACCGGTCGGCCGGGATTCGCGGTCCAGTTCTTTTGCATCTTGACCATTCTACTGGCACTTCCTGCTGCGGCTCAGCAGAAGACCGGGCCCGGTGTGCCAGCCGACGACAGTCTGACCTGGCGCGGCATCACGCTCTACGGTGTCATCGACCTCGGTGTCCAGTTCGACACTCATAGTGCGCCCTTCACGCCGTATCGCCCCTCCGCCAGCGGCAACATCGTACGATCGAACAGCCATCAGTCCGTAGTGGGTCTCACGCCCAGCAACATGGGTCAGTCGCGCATCGGCTTGCAGGGTCTCGAGCCCCTGACCGAGGAATGGTCGGGTGTGTTCCAGGTTGAGAGCTTCTTCAATCCGCAGTCCGGGCAGCTCGCCGATTCACTGCGCTCGTTGACCGCGAACAATGGCAAAGCGCTCGCCGACCAGAGCGTTGGTGTCGATGGAAGTTCCGCGGGACAGGCCTTCCAGACTGCGTTCGTAGGCGTCAGGTCCGAGCACTTTGGCGCGCTGACCTTTGGCCGTCAGGTAACGCTGCTGTCGGAAGGCACCATCAAGTACGACCCGAACTACCTCGCCACGGCGTTCGGCTTGCTCGGCGCGTCCAACACCTACTCCGGCGCCGGCAGCAGTGAGGATAACAGGCTCGATTCGACGGCCAAGTATGTGCTGAGCCTCGACGATCGTGTCCATGTCGCGGGTCTGTACAAATTCAATGGCTCCAATGGATCCGGGCGGACGGCGGTGCAGGCCAACGTGGGCGGCAGCCTTGCGGAGGCCTCGCTCGATGCCTATTACTCCAAGGTCAACAGCTCCATCACCGCAAGCTCCCTGAGCGCGGCCCAGGCCGGGACGCTTCCGTCCGGCGATGCGCTATCGAGCTCGCTGGCCGCCACGGTATCCGACAATACGGCGTACGCCCTGATGGGGTCGTACCAGCTGAATCCTGTGAAGTTCTTCGGTGGCTACGAGTACATCAGGTACACAAATCCCAGGACCCCGCTCAGCACCGGCTTCGTCGACATCGGCGGCTATGTACTGGCATTCGTTAACAACAAGGCCTACACCGAGCCGAAGATCCTCCAGGTCTACTGGACGGGCGCTCGCTACACTGTCATTCCGCGTCTTGAACTGACCGCCGCCTACTACGGCGTTCACCAGAGCGCCTACGGCACAGGAGCGCAGGCGGGCTGCTCCACGAATGCGCACAGTGCGTGCAGCGGCAGTCTTCAGGCATTTTCGTTCGATGCGGACTACCGGTTCAACGTGCACTTCGACGCCTACCTCGGCGCCATGTACAGCGGCGTGCACGACGGGCTCGCCAACGGCTACCTGAGCACTACCAACATCAATCCGACGATCGGCGTGCGCTACAAATTCTGAGCCCGTCCGCATAAGAGAGCCGCCGCCCGACCGCGTCGGCATCGGCCGCGTGCCCGCTGCCAGCGGTTTGCGGCAGCGTCGGCCGCTAGGGAGATCAGGGCCCCTGGTTCTGTACCAGCGGCAGCTGTGAAGCGAGTTGCAGGTCGATCATCATCGAGATACGCCGATCGATCTGCGCGAAGGTCGCCGCCTTGCGGCCGCCGACCGCCTGCGCAAAGATCGGCAGGTACTTCAGCCGCAGCTGCGCCGCGGCCGCGTCCACCTCGAGTGGCTGTCTGGCGAGGCTCTGCGCCTCCGCGTCGTTCAGCGAGCCGAACTTCTGGGCGTAGTCCTGGATCGCCTTATATTTCTTGTCGTTGATCTTCACCAGCTCGGAGGTGTACTGATCGTAGATCGGCCAGAACTTCGTGGCTTCCGTGTCCGTCAGCTTCAGGTTCTGTGCAACCAGCTGCTTCTTCTGCGAGCGGATGTCCTTGCGCAGCAGATCGAGGTCCTGGCTGGTGATGCGCTGGTCACCGGCGGACGGGGCTGGGGACTGGGCCTAGACGCCCGCCGAGCCGGCGAGCAGGAGGGCTGCCGCCGCTATCATTGTTGTCTGTCTTCTCACTTTGATTCTCCTTGGTTGCATGCCCGGGCCTCGCCTCCCAACCGTACCGCGAGGTTGATGAGCAGGCGAACCCTAACAGACCCCCAACGGCCGGGGTAATCTTCGCGCGCTCCGTGCGGCCGTATCTTGCCGAGCGCGATGACGAACCCGGGTATCGTGCCCGCTCAGGCTGCGAGCGTCTGCATGTCGATGACGAACCTACAGCGCACGTCGCCCCGCAGCAACCTGGCATACGCTCTTTCTATGTCCTGCATGGGGATCTGCTCGATGTCCGACACGATGTTTCGGGCTGCGCAGAAGTCGAGCATCTCCTGCGTCTCCTCGACACCGCCGATGGCTGACCCGGCGATGCTGCGACGGCGTAGCAGCAGGTTGAAGATGGCTGGTGACGGGTGCGGTGTCGCGGGGGCGCCGACCAGGGTCAGCGAGCCCTCCCGTTTCAGCAGCTTGATATACGCGTCGAGGTCATGGGACACGGAGACTGTGTCCAGGATGAAGTCGAAGGTTCCGGAGCGCCTGGCCATGTCGGCTGCGTTTGTGGATACGACGACCTCGTCCGCCCCGAGCTTGAGCGCCTCGGCGGCCTTGGAAGGCGAAGTCGTGAAGGCAACGACGTGGGCTTCAAGTGCTCGGGCCAGCTTGACGCCCATGTGCCCGAGACCGCCAATCCCCACGATTCCGACCGTCTTACCCGGGCCGGCACCCCAGTGGCGCAGGGGAGACCAGGTCGTGATTCCCGCGCACAAGAGTGGTGCGACGGCGGCGAGCTGTTGCGGCTCGTGACGCACACTGAGCACGAAGTGCTCATCTACGACGATCGAGCGCGAATAGCCGCCGTAGGTATTGTCGCCTCCGCCCTGCACCCAGCCGTTGTAGGTCTGAGTGAAACCGTGTGGGCCATCGCAGTACTGCTCCAGGCCAAACCTGCAGGCCTCACAGCTGCGGCAGCTGTCGACCATGCATCCCACCGCCACGACGTCACCGCGAGCCAGTCGCGTAACGTCCCTGCCCAGGCCGGCCACGCGCCCGACGATCTCGTGCCCTGGGACGCAGGGGTAGCGGATGCCGGCCCATTCGCCGCGTGCGGCGTGCAGATCCGAGTGACAGACACCGCAATAGAGAACCTCGATGACCACATCCCGTGCGCCTGGCTCGCGACGCTCGATCGTGTGGGGCGCGAGCGGCGACTTGGCATCCTGCGCCGCGTACGCTTGAGTCTGCATGGGGTTCTCCGTTTTAGGCGACGCCGCTTACCCTGATGGCTGGGACGCCTGAGAACAATAGATCACAAGAGGGAGACCGTTCTGGCTGGCCCTTACGTGCGGTCTTCAGGTTGGAACGCGATTCGCAGCTCCTTGAAGCCGTCCATGAAGATCGAGCGCGCCTGACGCGGCGGCGCCAGCAGACGTGGCCGGTGGATACGGTGCGCGATCGCGCCAATCATCACTGCAAGGTTGAGACGGGCCTGCTGAATACCCAGGCAGTAGTGCGGGCCGCCGCCGAAGCTGCGGTAGTGACGGCGCGTCTGGGCGATGGGGCGGCGGATGTCGAACTCGTCCGGGTTCTCGAAGAACTGCGGGTCGCGGTTGGGAGAGCCCAGGACGCATACCACCTTGTCGCCTCTGGCGATCTTCTGGCCGGCGAGCTGCTGGTCCTGCGTCGACGTGCGCCGCAGGTAGACTACGGGATTGCGGAATCTGAGGATCTCTTCGACCGCGTTGGGCACCAGGCCCGGATCAGCCTGCAACAGCGCGTATTGTGCGGGGCGCTCGATGAATTCATACATCGCTGCGGCCAGCGTGTTGCGCGTGGTCTCCGTGCCGCCCACGATCAGGTTGTTAAAAAAGCGTCCGAATTCGACGTCGCTGAGCATCTTGCCCTCGGCCGTAGACCTGATCAGGTCCATGGTCAGGCTTTCGCGCGGCTGTGACCGGTGGCTGGCGGCCAGCGCCGTCCCGTACTCCATGAGCAGACCAGAGGCGACGAAGCCGGCCTGGCGGTTCTCGGCAAATTCCGGGTCATCCGCCAGTGCCAGGGTATTGGTGAGGTCCGCCACGCGCTTGAAGTCAGCTGCCGGTACGCCAAGCACCGCGAAGATGACGCGGGTCGGCAGCTGCATGGCAACCTCGGCCACGAACTCGCATTCACCACGCGGCACGACCTCATCGAGAATGCTGCTGGCCAGCGCCCGCATCATGGGCTCGCGCGCCCGCATCGCGGCGGGGCGGAAGGCGGGTTCGACCAGCGCCCGGTACTGCCGGTGTCGCGGCGGATCCATGAAGGTGAGGCTTTCCTGCTGTTCGGCCAGCAGTGGAGCCGGAAAATCATCCAGCAGCGGCCCGAAGTTGCTGCTGAAAAGCGCGGGGGACTGGAGTACGTGGTCGATATCGCGCTGCTGGAACAGCAGCCAGTGTCCCCCGGTGGCGAACTCATCCTCCTCCCAGAGCACCCGATGCGCGCCCCGCAGTTCGCTGATCAGGCGCCGGGGCGTTCCGGATGCGAATTTCTCGAAGTCGAGCAGGGGTTTGAAGGGACACTGCGTCACGCATCTGTCTCCCGATAGGGCCCGCTTCTTCGGGCGGGTACGCCCGGGGCCATACTAGCGAAGGCAGGGGTGCGAATCACCCGCGCGCCGTGCGCGTATTGCGCCGCCACACCGCTCACGCAGACGACCCCTCCGCAAGCTGCGGCGGGCCTCCGGTGGACAGCGGTGCGTCACGGCTCTGCGTTACACTGCCGCGCGGTCGCAGTACGGTTCTCGATACGTGCGCACCCGCATACCCAGGGGAGGACGATGACGGTCGGGGAAACACCGAATCCACCGGAGAAGGTGCCTGCGGGGGAGGTGCCGGCGTCGGCGGACGCACCACCGCAGGGCGCACATGTCCGGATTCCCGGGATGCCCGGTATCAGCCATCCGCTCCTGGACAGGCTCAGGGAACACCACATCACCCGCGTCGCGCTGCTCTACGCGGGCGTCTGCTGGGTGATCCTCGAGCCCGTGCATGTGGTGTTCCACATGCTCGGTGTGCCCGAATGGATCAACCGCCTGGTCGTCATCGTGATGGCCATGGGGTTCCCGATCGCGCTCGTGGCGGCCTGGATCTATATCACGCCGGCCGCCGGCCTGAAGCCCGATGCACTGGATGCCCATCATTCGCTGTTGGGCCAGAAGAACCGGCGTCTGAACCGCGCGATTGCGTCGATCGCAGCAATCATGGTGGCCTACTTCCTGCTCTACCACTTCTGGCTCGGCAAGCACATCACTGAACCGATCAGCGATGAGGCACGCGCCACTCACGAAGAGGGCTCCATCGCCGGTGCTCCGGTGCCGCTGCGTTCCATCGCCGTGTTGCCGTTCGTCGACATGAGTCAGTCCAAGGACCAGCAGTACCTGGCGGATGGCGTGGCGGAAGAGCTTCTCAACCTGCTCGCCAAGATCCCGGAGCTGCGGGTGGCGGCCCGCACCTCGTCATTCGCCTTCAAGGACAAGCCCGAGGACATGACGACGATCGCCAAGGAGCTGCACGTGGCGCACGTCCTGGAAGGCAGTGTCCGCAAGGCCGGCGATCAGGTACGAATCACCGCGCAGCTGATCCGCGCCGACAGTGGCTACCACCTCTGGTCGGAGACTTACGACCGCAAGCTCGATGACATCTTCAAGCTGCAGGACCAGATCGCCGGTTCCGTGGTCCAGGCATTGAAGATAAAACTCCTCGGCGGCGCGCTGCCTGAGCGCGCGGCGCCGGCGAATCTCGATGCTTACAACCTCTACCTGCAGGGCAGGTTCTTTGCCGGCCTGCACACCAAAGACGGATTCGCGCAGGCGATCGACTACCTCGAGCGCGCGCTGAAGCTCGATGAGCGTTATGAACCGCTGTGGACCGAACTCTCGATCGTCTATGGCGACATGGCCGCGCGGGGCTTCATGCCGCCCGATGAGGCTCTGCCGAAGGCCCGCGACGCGGTGCGCACCGCGCTGGAGCTCGATCCCAAGAGCGCGCGAGCGCACGTCGCCATGGGCTACCTGCACATGAACGATGACTGGGACTGGACTGCGGCCGATCGGGAGATCGGGGAGGCACTGACGCTGGAACCCGGCAGCGCAGACGTGCTGCACGCCGCCGGCAGCCTCTACCTGGTGCTCGGACGGGTGAGCGACAGCGTCAAGATGTTCCTCGCCGCGCTGGTGCGCGATCCGCTGCGCGCCTCCTCCTACAGCAATCTCGGCGTGGCCTATTTCGCCGACGCACGTCTCGCCGACGCCGAGCAGGCGTTCCGCAAGTCCATCGAGCTGCGCCCGGCGGCCGGTTACACCCACAACGGGCTCGGTCTGGTGCTGCTGTGGGAGGGGAAGCTCGATGCGGCACTGCAGGAGATGAAGCTCGAGACCGACGAGATGTGGAAGCTCGAGGGTCTGGCGCTGGTTTACTCAGCGATGCACCGGCGCGCGGAGTCGGATGCGGCGCTCGCCGAGCTGACCACCAAGTTCCAGAAGGAATCGCCGTACGTGGTCGCGACCGTCTACGGCTACCGCGGCGAGGTGGATCCCGCTTTCACCTGGCTCGGGCGGGCCCTGAAGGAGCGTGATTCGACGCTCACCAGCATCAAGAGCGATCCGCTGTTCAAGAAGATCAAGTCCGATCCGCGCTACGCGGCGCTCTTGCAGAAAGCCGGGCTGCCACCCTGAGGCCGGTGGCGCCCGCTTCGAGATCTTCGCTTTAGCGCGTGACCGGGATGGGCGTGCGGCGCCGCCGGCTGAAGAGACAAAGACCGAGCGCGCCGAGGGCCGCCAGGCTTAAGTCCGAGGGCTCGGGCACCGAGACACCGGTGGAGGTGCCCGCGCTGGTGGTGATGCGGATCTGACTCGGGTCGGCCGGTACCGGGCAGCTCGTGGGGTAGGGCGGATCAAGCTTGATGACCGGGTCGATCAGGGCCGAAGCGGTGTTGCTCGGCCCGTACTGACCTTTACCCGCCGAGGTTACTGCCGAGATGGTGATGCTGTAGCTGTCGCCGTTGGCGACGCACAGCAGGTTCGTCAGCTCACTCCCGGGTGTTCCCCAGTCGCTGACACACGTGCCGTAGGCACAGAATGCCAACAGGTCGAGCAGCGGGGCGGGCGTGGTTTGAGCTCCCTCGCCACGGATCACCAGCGACACCTCGGCGGTCGAGTTGCCGGCGACGGACAGCAGGGCCGTGCTAAGCACGTCCACCGGGATGTAGCTGACGTTGCTCGGGCCGGATGCCTCAAAGGAATAGGAGATCAGGGAAGTCGAATGCACCGATGCACCGGAACTCCAGTTGCTCACGGCATCCGCCACGGTACCTGTGCCAAGCGGGATGCCGCCGGGAGTTGCAGGCAGGTAGCTCGCCGTGCCGATTCCGCCAGAGGTCAGCGCGTAACCAGGGCCACTGCTCTCCGAGCCGCAGCTGCCGCCGCCGGCTGTGCCGCCGAACGACGTGCAGCCTGGCACCACGGTGTTGCCCTGCGTGACGTCGAAGATGAAGGTTGCCGGCGGCAGCGGAACGTCGGCGAAGGCCGGTGCGCTCAACATCGTCGCCACTGCAAGCATTACGGTCCCACAAAAGGACGCCGACGCGGTCTGGTTCATTCTTCTTGCTCTCCGCTGCGTCTACTCACGCAGTCCCCTGTTTATCACGACACTCGTCTGCCGCAATGCATTGTGAGGGATTTGTGTTGCAGCCGCCATCAGGACACGAATCGCGCGTTTATGTAAAACATCCGCCGTGCGACCACGGCACGCCGGACACCTTGAGCGCGGCGTAAACCCCTAGAAAGCTTAAGCTCGTGCCCGAGAACGCCCACTGGATCGACCGCTACCCGCGGCGCGGCCACCTCGTCGCGGGCGCCCGGTGCCGTGACTGGCAGCTAAGAGCGCCGCGCCACTCAGTCTTTACTGGAGCTCCTTCCACCTCGGGCCCGTTGGCTGGCAAGTGCGTTTCTGGAAATTGGTCCCGGGGCACGGAGCAGCGCATGGCACCGCTCGGCGGATCGCAAAGAGCGCTGCCTCGGACAGCCGGCGCCGGCAGTCCAGGGTGATCCGCAGCATGCCGACGCTGACGCCACCTCCGCGCGCGGCGAGGCGGTATTCTTCCGGGCGCAACCGCGTTTCGCTAGACTTTCCCTGCCGAGTCCGCCCTGACTCCCCCGAGCAGACTTTCCCGGGTACCCTCATCAGCCTGTGACGCCTTCGAACGTGAGCCAAGCCCTGCCTTCACCTTCCGGTGCGCACGGCATCACGTTCGATCCGGCTCGTGCGTCGACTGCGGCTGCGTACGCTGCGATTGCGACCGCGTCGGTGCCGGCGCCGGCGCTGCAGCCGGTAGTGATCCGCTTCGGCCGACTGGGCGACATGGTCATGTTGACCGCATTGCTGAGTTCACTGCACCGGCGTTTCGGCCGGCGCTGTCTGGTTCTGGCGGCCGGCCCCTGGAGCCGCCCGCTCCTCGATGATCACCCCGATGTAGAGCAGGTCTGGTCTTTGCCGCGTCATTCCCCGATGGGGCTCAGCCTGGTGACCTGGCGGGCGCTCCGGGCGGTCCGTGCCAGCAAGCCCGGCCCGGTTTATGTCTGCGAATACCAGCCGCGCCAGGTGCGGCGCATCCGCCGCCTGCTCGCCTGGGGCGGGATCAGTCCTGAGCGCTGTCTCTACATCACCGAAGAGCTCGCGGGTGCCCGGGGTCACTGGGTGGAGCGGCTGGTGCAGTTTGCGGCGCTCAGCCCGCCCGGCATTCCTGCCTATGATTATCCGCAGCCATCGCCTGATCCGCTGACCACACCGCGGCTGGCGGTATCGCAGGCCGAGCAGGCCGAACTCGATGCGTGGCTCAGGCATCAGAACTGGGCCGGCCGCAGGTTGGTCCTCATCCAGCCCGGCAACTTCCGCACCATGAGCCGGCGGCGCGAGCGCTGGGTGCACAACCAGGCCGACGACAAGGCGTGGCCGCAGGCAAGCTGGGCGGCGCTGCTGCGGCAGGTAAGCGCGGCACTGCCCGATGCGCTCCTGATATTGTGCGGGGCGCCGCAGGAGGGTCCGATGCTGGAGGAAGTCCGGCGCAGCGCCGCCTGCGCGCAGGTGGTGGTGGCAGAGCTCCCCCTGCGCCGTCTTCTTGCGCTGTGTCAGCGCGCGCACAGCATGATCTCAATCGATACCGGACCGGCGCACGCGGCCGCCGCGTGCGGGCTGCCGCTGCTGGTCATGTACGGGGCGGAGTCGCCCGGCGAGTGGCTGCCTCGGAGCCCTTCGGGCTCTGCGGTCGTGGCGCTGGGTGGGCCGCCGCGTTCGCGCCGCGTCGATGAGCTCTCAGTGGCAGAGGTGTTTGCCGCCTGGCACGCCATGGTGTCGGGGCCAGCCGAGCGGGCGCTTCTGCGGAGCACGCCTCCAGAATGATGGAACGGGATTCGCGTTGAAATCGTACGCGCCACCGCTACGGCCTACGGTGTTCTATTTCTGCCGCCTCGGCGACATGGTGATGCTGACCCGGTTGCTGAATCTGCTGCGCCAGCGCTACGGCCTGCCGGTGCAGGTGGTCGGCACCGGCTCTTGGACGCCGGCGATGTACGTCGGCAACCCGGATGTCGCCGGGGTGTGGTCCTTCCACCGCCACCTGCCGTTTCCCCTGGATCCACCCTGGCTCGCGGTGCGCCGCGCGCTGCGCGCCAGCGCTCCGGGCCCGGTGTACGTGTGCGAACGCCACTACCGCCAGCTGCCGCGGATCCGGCGCATGTTGCGCCTGAGCGGCATTGATCCGCGCCGCTGCGTGTTCATCAGTGATGAGCCCGAGGACCGCACGGTGCACCTGGTCGATCGCCTGGAGCGCTTCGGGGCACGCACGCCGGCTGCGATCGCAGCGTCAGACTATCCGCTGCCGGCCCCGGGGGCGGTTGACGGGCCGCGGTTGCACCTCATCGCCAGCGAACGCGCCGAGCGCGACAGCTGGCTTCGGGCGCAGGGTTTGGCGGGTCGCGAGCTGGTGCTGATTCAGCCCGGCAATCACCGCAGCATGGGCCGGCGCCGGGAACGCTGGCGCCGGCTCAATACCGACGACAAGCGGTGGCCGATCGAGCACTGGGCCGAACTGCTGCAGCGCATGCATGCGCAGTGCCCCGCGTCGGTCCTGCTGCTGCGCGGCTCGGTCGAAGAAGTGCCGATGCTGGAAGAGATCCGCAGCGTCGCCGGCCTCAAGGACGTGGCCGTGGTCGGTACCACGCTGCGCCAGTTGTTCGCGCTTTACGAGTCGGCCCAAAGCATGGTGTCGGTCGATACCGGTCCTGCGCACGCCGCCGCGGCCCTGAGTCTGCCGCTGGTCGTCCTCTACGGAGCTGAGAATCCTGCTTACTGGCTGCCGCGCAGCCCCTCCGGCTCAGCGGTAATCGGTGTCGGGGGGCCGCCCATCGCCACGCGCGCCGACCAGGTCTCCGTCACCACCGTGTTCGAAGCATGGCGCACGGTAGCCGGGCACGGCAACGCTGCGCTGGCCGCTCAGCGGTAGGGATCTTCGCGCCCGAGGTAGTCGCGCACGTATTCGGCGACACCCGCCTCGAGGCTCCCAAAGGGCCGCTGATAACCGGCCGCGCGCAGGCGCCCGATGCGCGCCTCGGTGAAGTACTGGTACTTTTCGATGAGCTCCGGCGGCATGTCGATGAACTCGATGCGCGCAGGTCGCTGGCAGGCGGCAAACAGCGCCTGCGCCAGATCGAGCCAGGTGCGCGCGGCTCCCGAGCCCACATTGAACAGCCCTGAGACGTGCGGGTTGTCGATGAGCCACGTCACGACCTCGACGCAGTCACCGACGTACACGAAGTCGCGCAGCTGTCCGCCGTCGCCGTACTTCGGGCGATAGCTCCTGAACAGACGCAACGCCTCACCGCGGCGCACGGCCGCGAAGTTGCGCGCCACGACGCTCTGCATCGAGCCCTTGTGGTACTCATTGGGCCCGTAGACGTTGAAGAACTTGAGCCCCACGCACTGCGGTGGCAGGGCCGCGCCGCGCTGGCGCAGGCGTGCGATGCGCCGGTCGACCAGGTGCTTGCTCCAGCCATAGGCGTTCAGGGGTCGCAGCTGCGCCAGGTGCTCAACATCCGCCGCATCGTCGAACCCGGCGCTGCCGTCACCGTAGGTGGCGGCCGAGGAGGCGTAGATCAGGCGCCTGCCGTTGAGCGTGCACCATTCCAGCAGGTCAAGCGTGCTGCGGGTGTTGTGCCTGAATACCAGGTCCGCATCGGTCTCGGTGGTGGAACTGTTGGCGCCCATGTGGATTACCGCTTCCACCTGGCCGGCATGCGCCTGCAGCCATCCCGGCAGAGCTTCTGGCGCGATGAGATCGGCAATCTCATGGCGAGCGAGGTTGCGCCAGCGCTCATCGCTGCGCAGCCAGTCGACCACAACCACCTCGGCGCCGCGCTGCGCCAGGCGTGCCACCACGTTCGAACCGATGAAGCCGGCGCCGCCGGTGACGATGTACATGGGCAACCTCAGGCCGGCAGTACCCGGCGCCGCGGCGCCGGTACACCGTCGCCGAGTTGCGTGGTGATGCGCACGGCCTCCAGCAGGCTCGCGACGACATAGTCAGGCTCGGTGTGGATACCATCGCTGGCGCGGCCGTCTGCCGAGACCAGCATTGTGACGGCGCCGAGTCGCCGGCCGAGTTCGATGTCGCTGCTCTTATCTCCGATCACCACCGCAGCCCTCGGCTCGAAGCCAAGCTCTGCGGCGGCTTCCTCGACCAGCCTGCTGCCGGGCTTGCGGCAGTCGCAGCCGTCCGTCGGGCCGTGCGGACAGAAGTAGATGCCATCCAGGGGTGCGCCGGCTGCGCGCAGCAGCTCCTGCAGGCGTGCGTTGATCTCCAGCACGCGCCCGGTGGTGAGAACGCCGCGCCCGATACCGGACTGGTTGCTGACCATGATGAGCGGATGACCTTGCGCATGCCACTGGCGCAGCCCCTCAAGCGCCCCGGGAAGGAACTCGACCCTGCCCGGGTCATCCAGGTAGCCGTGATCGACGATGATCGTGCCGTCGCGATCCAGGATGATCGCCCGCTTGCGTGCCGCGCCGCTCACGCCTTGCCGCTCGCGGCGATGCGGCGCAGGGTGTCGGTGGTGCTGTGCGCAGGCAGTAGCTGCGCCAGCACCACTTTGCCGCCACGGCGCATGACGACATCCGCCCCCACCACGGTCTCGAGGGTGTAGTCGGCGCCCTTCACCAGCACGTCGGGCTCGAGCGCGCTGATGAGTGCCAGCGGCGTGTCTTCCTCGAAGATGACTACCGCATCCACCGCCTTGAGCGCGCTGAGCACCATGGCGCGGGCGCCCGCGTTCTGGATCGGGCGCGTTGCGCCCTTGAGGCGCTTCACCGAGCGGTCCGAGTTCAGGCCGACGATCAGGCGATCCGCCGCCTGCCGCGCCTGGCCGAGCAGGGATACGTGGCCCGGGTGCAGCATGTCGAAGCAGCCGTTGGTGAAGGCGATGCGCAGGCCGAGGCGCCGCCAGTGGCTGAGCAGCAGCTGAGCGCGCTCGAGCGTGTAATTGCTCTCGGCGGTGCCGGAGTCCTCCTCGTTGCGCAGGCGCGCCAGGATCTCATCCGGGCTGGCCGTCGCGGTTCCCTGCTTGCCGACCACGATACCGGCCGCGACGTTGGCGAGCCGCGCCACCGCGGCGATGTCCGCGCCACCCGCCAGTCCCACCGCCATGGCGGCGACCGCCGTGTCACCGGCGCCGGTGACGTCATAGACCTCGGTCGCCACGGTGCGGATGTGCACGGCGCTGCCATCGGCGCTCACGACCGACATGCCCTCGCGCCCGCGGGTAGCGACCACCGTGGTGCAGATGCCCTGGGCGAGCACCTGGCGGGCCGCCGCCACCACCTGCTCATCCCCCGAGCAGTCGTGGCCACAGGCACTCTGCAGCTCCTGCTTGTTGGGGGTGAGTACCGTGGCTCCGCGGTACTTGGCGAACGAGCGGCTCTTGGGATCAACGAGTACCGGCTTGCCTGCCGCAGTCGCCGCGGCGATCGCCTGTGCGGTCACCTCCGCGCTCAGGACGCCCTTGCCGTAGTCGGACAGGATGACGATGTCGGCCTGCTCGAGCGCAATCCGGTAGCGCGCCAGGAGCTCCTGCGCGATGTTCGCGGGGAGCGGCGCAACCAGTTCCACGTCGGTGCGCAGGATCTGCTGACGGTCCGCCACGTAACGGGTCTTGGTGGTGGTCGGGCGTGTCGCGTCTGCGACCAGATGCGCGGCGAGCGCTGGCAGCGCTGCCAGATCCGCCCGCAGCTCTGCGGCAGCGGCGTCCTCGCCCACGACACCGACGAGCTCGGCGTGCGCGCCGAGGGCGACGACGTTGCGGGCCACGTTGGCAGCCCCACCGGGCATGCTCGCCGTGCGATCCAGCGCCAGTACCGGCACCGGGGCTTCGGGAGAGGTGCGCTCGACCGAGCCGTAGATGAAGCGGTCGAGCATCACGTCCCCGAGCACCAGTACGCGCGCGCGCGGGAAGGACGCCAGTATGTTCAGGAGGACTTCGTCGCTCATGCGAGATTCTCGGAAATCACGCCGCCCGTCGGGGAGGCCAGTCCCGGGAACGTGTGCACAGGGTTAAGGACATCTTTCCGCAAGCTCGTGATCGCTCCGTGAATGTCGGGTGCCGCTTTCGGGGCAGCAAGGCTCATCGTAAGACCGGGAAACCGCCAGCGTGGATGCTCTTTTGAATCAGGTGCTTATGTCAACGGCGGCGAACTGGCGGACCCGTTTCGGGCGCGCACGGGGGTGCGCGGCCGGCGTAGCATCGGCACCTTTTAGGCAAGAGGTTGCTGTGCGTATGCGCCTAGATTTCCCGGGTGGCGGAACCGCGCTGATGCTGCCGCGGGCGCGGCCGCGAGAGTCCACTTGAGGTCGCCGGTCGCCCCCGATCCGTCCTCGTGGATCGAGCGCGGCGCGCGCGAGCATCCGCGGCGGCTGTTTGTGAGTACCCCGGCCGGGCATGAAGTGACCTACGCTGCGGCACTCGAGGAGTCCGGGCGCCTGGCCGCCGCGCTCGCGGGCCGGGGCGTCGGCGCGGGCGATCGGGTTGCGGTGCGCATCGAGAAGTCAGTTAATGCGCTGCTGCTCTACCTTGCGTGCCTGCGTCTCGGGGCGGTGTTCGTGCCCATCAACCCCGCAAGCACCGTGCCCGAGTTCGAGCACGTCCTGGCCGATTCGCAGCCGCGCCTCGCGGTGGTCTCACCGGGCGACGAGCCGTTGCTGCGTGGCTCGCTGGGGCGCGCCGGCGTGCCGCACTGGGAGACGCTCGGCACCCAGGCGGAGGGCTCGCTCACCGGCCTCGCGGCGCAGCACGGTGCGGATTTTGCCGGCGTGGCGCACGCCGCGCAGGCGGTGGCGGCGATCGTCTATACCTCCGGGACCACCGGGCGTCCCAAGGGCGCGATGCTGACGCGTGCCAACCTCGCCAGCAACGCCACGGTTCTCGCACACGAATGGCGCTTCAGCGGCGCGGACCGGCTTCTGCACGTGCTGCCGCTCTTTCACGTGCACGGCCTGTTTGTGGCGATCAATACGGTGCTGGCGTCGGGCGCGGGGATGCTGCTGATGCCGAGGTTCGAGGCCGCGGCCGTCATCGCGCAGCTCCCCGCCTGCACGGTCTTCATGGGCGTGCCCACGCATTACACCCGCCTGCTGCAGGAACCGGGGCTCGAGCAGGCCTCGAGCAACAGGCTGCGCCTGTTCGTCTCTGGCTCCGCACCCCTCTTGCCCGAGACGCACCGGCAGTTCCACGAGGTCACCGGGCACACCATCCTTGAGCGGTACGGCATGACCGAGACGCTGATGAACACCTCCAACCCCTACGCGGGTGCGCGTCTGCCGGGTTCAGTCGGACCGCCGCTTCCCGGGGTGTCGCTGCGCGTGACGCAACGCGATAGCGGTGCTGCCGCAGAGCCCGACAGCATCGGCACGCTCGAGGTGCGTGGCCCCAATGTCTTCGCCGGTTACTGGGCGGACCCTGACAGGACGCGCGCGGAGTTCACCGCAGAGGGCTGGTTCAAGACCGGGGACCTCGGGCGAATCGATGCGAACGGTTACGTCTGGATCGTCGGCCGGGCCAAGGATCTGGTGATCAGCGGCGGCTACAACGTCTATCCGAAGGAGGTCGAGACGGAGCTCGATGCAATCGCAGGAGTGCTCGAGAGCGCGGTGTTTGGCGTGGCGCACCCGGATTTCGGCGAGGGGGTGACGGCTGCGGTCGTGCTCAAAGGCGGCGCCGAGCTCACCGAGTCTGCGCTCATCGAAGCCGTGCGCGGGCGCCTGTCGGCGTATAAGGTGCCCAAGCGCGTGCTGCTGCTCACGGAGCTGCCGCGCAATGCCATGGGCAAGGTGCGCAAGGAGGCCTTGCGTGCGACTTACGCGGAACTTTATCGTGCGGGCTGAGCGCACCTGAGGATGGGCGCGCGCAGCGGCGCGCGCGTGGGGGGAACAACAATGAGTACCACGAGCCCCATCGGGGCGGATGCCCTGCAGCCTCTCACGCGCGCCCAGGTGCGCGGCTTCTGGGCCGCCTGGGCGGGCTGGACGCTCGATGGCATGGACTCATTCATCTTCGCGCTCGTGCTGACCCCTGCGCTCACTGAGCTGCTGCCAAAGTCCGGGCTTGATGGCTCCCCGCCGCACGTGGTGTTCGCAGGCTCAGTATTATTCGCGGTGTTCCTGGTCGGCTGGGGCTCGTCCCTCATCTGGGGTCCGCTCGCGGATCGCTTTGGCCGGGCACGCACGCTCGCGGCTGCCGTGGCGTGCTACGCGATCTTCACCGCCGCCGCGGCCCTGGCGCAGAACGTGTGGCAGCTGGGCGTGTTCCGTTTCCTTGCCGGTGTCGGCATCGGCGGGGAATGGGCGCTCGCGGGCACCTACGTCGCGGAAGTGTGGCCCGAGTCGCGCCGCCGTATGGGCGCAGGCTACCTGCAGACCGGCTACTACGTGGGCTTCTTCCTGGCCGCAGCCCTCAACTTCACCGTCGGTGCGGCGTTTGGGTGGCGCGCCATGTTCCTGTGCGGGGGCGCGCCGGTGGTGCTGGCGATCTACATGCTCAAGCGCGTCGGGGAGTCCGATCGCTGGAGCAGGGCGGCGCAGGCGGCGCACGTTACGCGACCGCTGCGACAGATACTCACATCCCCGTTCCTGCGCCGCACCCTTCTGAATGCCGCGCTCGTGACCGTGTCGATCATCGGCTTGTGGGCAGCGGCGGTATACGAGCCCTCAGCCATCATCGCGCTCGCGAAGAAGAGCGGGCACAGCGCAGCGGAGGCAGCGCAGCTGGCCTCCTACGGCACCGGACTGCTCTCGATCGGCACGGTGCTCGGGTGCCTGGCGGCGCCGCCGCTCGCCGAAGCGCTCGGCCGCCGCGGGGCGCTGGCCCTGTTTTTCATCGGCATGGCGGCATGCATCTGGGTAAGTTTCGGCTGGGCGTTCTACCGGCCCGAGGGGCTCGCGGTTTTCATCGCCAGCCTCTTCTTCCTCGGGATCTTCGGCGGCAACTTCGCGCTCTACAGCCTCTGGCTGCCGGAGCAGTACCCGACCGTGGTGCGCGCCACCGCGTTCGCCTTCGTCACCTCGGTCGGACGTTTCATCGGCGCCGGGGTGACCTTCCTCATCGGCTCGGCGGTGCACGCGTACGGCAGCATCGGCACTCCGGTGGCCGCGACCGCGCTCGCCTTCATCCTCGGCCTTGCGGTGCTGCCGTTCTGCCTCGAGACCCGCGGCCAGAAACTGCCCGCCTGAGGAATGCGGCGCAGGCGCGCACGAGCCTTCAGTGGGCGGCGTACATCTTCATGACGTCGCTGCGCAGCGCCGCCTGGCTCTTCGGCCGGCTATAGAACATGTGGCCGCCCGGATATTCGCGCACCCGCACCCGCTCCGGGTTACCCATGAGTGGCATCTGATCGACGATCAGCACCGAGGCCATGAACGGACAGGACAGGTCATCCCAGCCGTGCACGATCAGCACGTTGAGCTTCGGATCGATCGCGACCGCCTGGCGCAGCTCCATCACCGAACCGCGCTCAAGGTCGCTCGGCACGCCTTTCTCCGCGTCCGAGCCGTCTGACCAGAGCTTGTTCACTTCGTAGCTGAGCGCGTTGTAGCGGCCGGTGTACTTCCAGCCCACCGTGCGCGTAATGAAGTCGACCATCGCCGTCGTCGTGGGGGCGATGATGCTGTCCAGGAGCGGGTCGTTGGTGCGTTGCGTGGGGGCGAAGGGGAAGGGGTCCCAGGAGGTGACGTTGGAGTCATAACGGCTGCCGAGCTTGCCCTCGCTGCGGTAGACCTCGCGCAGGTACGCCTGGGTCTCGAGCCGCCCGCCGGAGCGGCGCACGAAGGTCGGATCGAGGCCCGAGAGCTCGGTGACGCGGGTCACAATGCGCTCGATAGCCTGGTCATCGGAACGACCCCTGAGCAGATCCGCCACATAGTCGGTGCGCGTGTAGGTGACGATCTGCCCCATGGCGGCGTCGGAGAGCTTCCCCTGGCGCTCGAGATTGGCCGCCGCGATGCTCGGCAGCGTCAGCATCCAGGGAAGCGGTGACAGGTCGCCGTTGTTGCCCGCCCCCGGATCGAGATACGGCGATACCAGAACGAGTCCGTTCATCGCGACGCCCAGACGGGTCTGCAGGAAATGCGTGATCCGCGGGCCGCGGAAGCCGCCGTAGCTCTCACCCACGAGGTACTTCGGCGCAGCCAGGCGCTCGTTCTTCACCAGCCAGTCGAAGATCACGCGCGAGAGGTATTCGACGTCGGCCTTGGGATTGTAAAAGTGCTTCTTGGCCTCGCTCTCCCCCACCTGGGCGTAGCTGAAGCCGGTGCCGACCGGGTCGATGAACACGAGGTCGGTGAAGCTCAGCCAGGTGCCGGCATTATCGAGCGCGACCGCCGGATCTGACGGGCTGTCGCCCTCGGCGCCGAACTGCACGCGCTTGGGGCCGATGGCACCGAGGTTCAGGTACACGGAAGAGGCGCCAGGGCCGCCGTTGAGGGCAAAGGTGACCGGGCGGTTCACCCCCGGCACGGTATAGGCGGTGAACATGACGCTCGCAATGGTCTTGCCCTTTTCATCCAGCACCGGCAGCGAACCCACGGTCGCCTGGTATTTGAGAACCCGGCCGTCGAGCAGGATGCTCTGGGCGACGCTCTTGTCAGCCGGAAACGGCGGCAGCTTGATGTCATCGTCCTTGCCGGCCTTGTCCGTCTCCTTCGCGTCCTCCTTCGATTTGCCGGCGGCGGCGGGTGCTTCCTTGTCGTGCGCGGGAGCTGCAAGGGCTGCGGAGGTACTGGCGAGGAGCAGTGCAGTGAGTAGCGCTTTATACATGGCAATTCCTGAGTGAATGGCTGGCCCGGTTTTTCTGACTGCCGGCTTGAAAAAATGTTTGCACATCGGGCGCAGCGCGTCGAGTCCGGGACCTGCGCGCAGCTGCGGTAGCGCCGCCATTCAAAGTGAGCGCGGCAGCGACTGCGGCAGGCTCGAGAGACCGGCCGCCTGACTGCGCTCTGGCTACGGGGAGCGTAGAAACAGGCCGATGGTGAGCGCGATGCCGATCGCGACTACCACCATGCGCAGCACGCGTTCGTTGACCCGGCGCAGCATCAGACCGCCCAGCACCCCGCCAATGATGGCCCCGGCGGCTGCGACCGCGGCCGCAAACCAGTGCACTTCAGGGGAGAAGACGAAGATGGCTACCGCAGAGGCGTTCATGACCCCGGCGAGCACGTTCTTGGTGGCCCCGGCGTTGCGCATCGCCAGCCCGGCCGCCGTCAGGGCGGCGAGCATGAGAAAGCCGATGCCGCCGCCGAAGTAGCCGCCGTAAACGGAGATGCCGAACTGTGCGCCAGCGGCGCCGAGGCGCGAGAGGTGGCGCGGCTGCTCGCGCTTCGGGCCAAAGCTCCCCCAGGCAAATACGCTCGTGGCGAACAGCACCAGCCACGGCACGAGCCGCGCGAAGAAGTTCGGGGGTGTGTAGAGGAGCAGCAGCGCCCCGAGCGCCCCGCCGAGCAGACTGATGATCACCAGCGCCCGGAATGACAGCTGGCCGGCCCCCGAGACGAGCTGGCGCCCGGTCCAGCCGGTGGCGAGCTGCGCCGGGAACAGGGCCACGGTTGAGGTGATATTCGCGGCGCGCGCGTCCATCCCGGTGAGCATCAGGGATGGCAGCGTGATGAATGAGCCGCCGCCTGCGAGGGCATTCTGGATGCCGGCCCACAGGGCGGCGACGAACAGCACGACGAACGTCATAGGTGTGTGCGGGCAGCGGGTGCCGGCATACTAGCAAGCGGCCCGGATGCGCCGGGCGCTTTGTGAAGGATGCGTGGCTGCGGGCCCGGGAAGAGCGTCAGGGGCGCTTGCCGATGACCTCGGTGAGTGCCGGCGCCGCTGCCGGAACCCCCTGGCGGTAATCCTGGCCCAGCAACGCCGCCACCGTGGCGGCGATCTGCGCCTGATGCACCTCAGCGGTGTTCGAACGCTCCCCAAGTGGTGCGGTGTCCGGCCCGATCACCGCGATCCAGATGTTCTCCGAGCCCTTCTCCTCCACCCCGTGTTCCTTCCACTCGCTCGGCCCGCTGCCGCGCCCGTGATCGGTGGTGATAATGAAGGTGGTCTTGTCCTTGTACTGCGGCAACCCCTGGAGCGTATTCCACAGCTCCTCGACAAAGTGATCGAAATTGTGCGCACTGTGCAGCACCAGGTCGTAGCGACCCTGGTGCGCCCAGTTGTCGGTCTCCCCGTAGCCGACGAACAGCGCCCGCGGCCGGGTATGGGCGAGGGACTCGATCAGGAGCACCTGCATGAAGGCGTCGTAGACATCCTCGCCATCGAAGCGCGTGGTGGTTGCGTAGAGGCGGTCCATGAGCTGCTGGCGCGGCGTTGCCGGGGCGCCAAACGGCACGTCCCAGCCGACCGTGAGCGGCAAATGGCTGCGGCTGACGTTGAAGATGTCCTTGAAGGTCTCCCAGGTGGCATGGACCGCGACCTGGCCATGCAGCTGCGGCTGGCCATTCAGCCACTCGAATACCGAGACATTGGGGTTCGGGCCAAACTCGTTGGAGTTGATGCGCGGATCGGGATGCCCGGTGGTCATCTCGTTGTAGCCGGGGTAGGAGAAGGCCAGCCCGTTGGTGACGCGGGCCACGCTGCCCTTGGTCTGATTTCCGAAGATCTGGCCGCGGCTGGCGACCGTGCCCCACAGGAACGGGAACAGCAGCTTGCGCCGCTCGCCGGGGTCGGCGCGCCAGAACTCCTTCTTCAGGTCCTCCTCCTTGTCCCAGATGCCGCCGTTCTTCTCGTTGAGCAGCGTGGCATCGGCACCCGTGAACATCTCCTGCCAGCGCAGCCCGTCGCTCACGATGAGCACTACGTTGCGGGTCTTGAGGGGTGCGGCGCTCTGGGCGAGCACCGTTGCGCTCAAGGCGCCCAGCAGCGCGAGCATCCCGGCGCAGGTGCCCGCGCGTGCAAGTCGTGTCGATATCTTCATCTGGCAGCTCCGGCACGACATCCGTCGGGCAGTGTTGAGGACCGATCGTCGACAGCTTGCAGGGTAACGTGTCCGAAATTGCCGGTACAACTCGCGCGCGCCGCCGCAGGCGCGCGCGAGGCTTGACGGCGCGAAGCGGAGCGTAATACAAGCGTTCAACCAGCGCCGCCGCGCCGCTTCCGGCCGACGAACCGCGCGCGGGCATCCCGGAAAGGCCGCTGTCAGGTACGCGTGGGGTCATTACATTCATGAGTCATCAGGGGTGCCGCCCGGTGCTGCTGCCGGCGCTGCTGCTGCTCACGGCCGCCGCCGCGGCCGGGGATAACCGCAGCCCCGCCCCCGCAGAATCTCTCAGTGTCGGTGGCGTCAGCTTGCACCGCTGCGACACACCGGCGCCCTGGTGCGGCACCCTGCCGCGGGCACTCGACCCGGCCGGTACCGTTGCGGGCACGGTCGGGATTTACTTCGAGTACTGGCCGCACACCGGGGACGGCGCAGCCGCCGGTACCCTGGTGGCCACCGAGGGTGGCCCGGGATTCCCGGCGACCGAGTCACGCGCGGAGTACCTGGCGCTCTTTGAGCCGCTGCGCGAGCGCTACGATGTCCTCGTCATGGACAACCGGGGCACGGGGCGCTCCGGTGCGCTCGACTGCCATGCGCTGCAGGAGGCGAGCGCGCTGACGGAGGCCAATATCGGCGCCTGCGGGCGCGCCCTCGGGGCGCGCGCGCCGCTCTACAGCACGGCACTGGCCGCGGACGATCTGGCAGCGCTGCTTGAGGCGCTCGGGATCGAGCGTGTGGGTCTGTACGGCGACTCCTACGGCACCTACTTCTCCCAGGTCTTCGCCCTGCGCCACAGGCAGAAGCTGCGCGCCGTGGTGCTCGATGGGGCCTACCCTCTGGAGGGCCCGGACTACCCCTGGTATCCACACTACGCCCCGGCGATGCGCGAAAAATTTGACCGCGCCTGCGAGCGCTCCCCGGAATGCAGCGCCCTGCAGGGCAGTTCGCTGGAGCACATCGCTCCGGCGCTGCAGTCGCTGCGCGAGCAGCCATTCCCCGCCCGGGTGCGACTCGGCGACGGGCGCACGCTCGCCTTCACGGCCGATGCCACGCAGCTGGCGATTGTGATGTTCGGGTCGGCTCCCGCGGATGCCTCGGTGCGCGAGACTGACGCCGCGGCGCGCGCCTTCGTGGCCGGAGACCGTCTGCCGCTGCTGCGCCTCATGGCGGAGACTCGCGCAGGGGTTGACTCGCGCGACGTCAGCCACAGCGTGCGTGCCTTCAGTGCCGCGCTGGCGGCCGCGGTCTCGTGCGGGGATCCGTCGCAGATCTTCGACATGACGCTGCCGACCTCCGAACGCGTGGCGGCGCGCGCTGCGGCGATCGCGCGGCGCAAGTCGGAAGCGCCGGATACTTACGCGCCCTTCACGATCGATGAATACCGGCGCATGCCGCTCGACTACGCTTTCATCGATCAATGCGTGCTATGGCCGCCGCGTACCGCGACCTGGCCGTCGGCGACCCTGGTGCCGGATGCGCCGTATCCGGAGGTGCCGGTCCTCGTCGTCTCCGGGGATCTCGACAACATGACGCCGGTGGCCGACGGCGCTGCCGCGGCTGCGCGCTTCCCGTCAGCGCATCACGTGGTGATCACCAATGGCTTCCACGTCAACGCCCTGCCGCACTCGCGCAGCGAGTGCGGGGCGCTCCTGGTGCGGCGCTTCCTTGATACCCTCTCGACCGAGGACGACAGCTGCGCGGCCGAGGTTCCCGCGGTGCGCCTGGTGCCGCGCTTTGCGCGCAAGGCCGAGGAGTTGCCCGCGGCGCAGGCGCTGCCCGGCAACCAGGCTGACGAGGCGATGCTGCGGGTCGTAACCGCGGCGCTGCAGGCCTGTGGCGATGCAATCGCGCGTGCCCGCGACAATGGCGCGGGTCCTGCCGTGGGCCTGCGCGGCGGCACGGTCACGGTGCACAGCGCCGGCGCCGGCTACCACCTGGTGCTGCGGCGGGTGCGGTGGACCTCGGACGTCGAGGTGTCCGGGCAGATCAACTGGCCCGGCCGCAGCGGCGAGGTGCACGCGGCACTCGCTGTGGTGGCGCCCGCGAAGCTGCATGGCAAGCTCGAGCTGCAATGGCCGGAAGGGGTCGCACGCTCGCGCGCGAGCGTGCGCGGCGACTTCGGTTCGCAGGCGGTGGCGGCCGAGGCGCCGGCGCCCTAGCTCACTGCGTGCGCGGATGCCGCCGGCGCGGCATCGCGAACCGGATTCAGGACCAGCCAGGCGGCGGCGCTGGCGAGAGCGAATCCGGTGCCGATCAGGAATGCCGTGGTCCAGGCGCCGTGACCCGACAGATAGCCGACGATCGGGGTCGCGACGATGCCACCGAGATTGCCGCCGGTGTTGAGAATGCCGCCCGCGGCCATCGTGTCCTCGCCCCCGACGTACATGATCGCGGTCCAGTAGGGCCCTTCGTTCAGCTCGACGAAGAAGAAGCACAGGGCGAGCGCGGCCACGGCGAGATAGGCGTTCACGGCATCGACGGCCAGGAACTGCAGCAACCCCGCGGCCGGCAGCGACAGCAGCGGCAGGATGCGCAGCCCGCGGTGTACCCCGTAGCGTTTGGCGAACACCGCAGCGAAGTGGCCGCCGACGCCGGCGCCGATGGCCGCCGCAAGCGGCGGCGTGCTCGCCAGCCAGCCGCTCTCAAGAACGGTGAAGTGTCGCTCCTGGACCAGATAGAGGAAGCACCAGTTCGCGAGCAGGTAGTACACGTAGTTAAGGCACACGTATGAGCCGGTCAGCAGCAGTAAATCCCGGTTCCTGAACAGCGCCGCCAGCCGTGGCCAGCTGATGCGTTGCTCGCCTGCGGGGTGGGCGCGTTCGCCGAGTTCGGCGAGCTCCGTCTCGCTGACGCCGGCATGCTCGGCGGGGGTGTTGCGGGCGTAGAAACCCCACCAGATGATGAGAGCGAGGCCAGGGAGCGTGGTCCAGATCAGCGCCCGCTGCCAGTCGAAGTCTGTCATGAGGCGCGCGATCAGGGGAGGCGCGAGCGCCGCGCCCAGGCCGAGGGCCATGCTCTGCACGCCCTGCACCAGGGGCCACTTGTCGGGGGTGAACCACGTAAGGAAGACCCCGGCGGACACCGGGAAGATCGGGCCCTGCGCGGCCCCGAGCACGAACTGCGCGAGCAGCAGCGCGACGAAGAGCGCCGTCCCGGTGAGCACCCAGGGTGCGAGGGGAGTTGCGAGCGATGCGGCAAAGGCGATGAGGCCGATCACCACGAACATCAGCCGTGCCCCGAGTCGCTGCCCGAGTACGCCTCCGGGGAATTGCAGCAGCGTGTAGCCGACGAGGAAGGCGGTCTCAAGGTAACTGAGCTGCATCTGACTCAGTCCCAGCCGCGGCATCATCTGCACGCCCGCGATGGTGATGCTGCGCGCCTGCACGTAGGCGATCATGCCGAAGCCGAACAGGAACAGGTAGATGCGCCAGCGTACGCGCGGGCGCTTCAGGGGAGGGCGCTGGGATGCGGGGATGAACCCGACCGTCACACGGCCCCGACGGCGTCGCCGATCCGCTCGAGGACGTAGCGCCGGATGTCGAGGTTGAAATCCTCCATCGGGGCATAGTAACCGCGCGCGTGCACGCGCGCGCTGATGCCCTGCTGCACGGCCTCGCAGATGGCCCAGTCCTGGCGATTCACCAGGTCCCAGAAGCCGCTGGCGTCGGTATGGTCGAACTCAGGTTTGCTGAGCTCGTACGGCTCGAACAGGAAGTGGCAGACGATGTCGGTGCGCGCGGCGCCCTTGGGCTCGAGTATAAAGACGGCCGCATGGTCGCAGGCGAGGCTCAGGAACAGGTTCGGGTAGAGGAGCTCACCCTTGTGGCGCACCTGCTCGTCCGCATTGAGTCCCGGGAAGGCGCGGCGCGCGCTGGTGCCGGAGGTCGTGAAGGTGTAGGCACCGGAGCGGTGCGGGATGCCGCGCGCCCAGTCGAGGTTGGCGCCACCGCGGTCCTTGAACGCGGGTACCACCGCGCACAGCTCCGGGTGCACGCCCGCGCAGTGGTAACACTCGTTGTAGTTCTCGCAGATCACCTTCCAGTTGGCGGCGACTTCGTAGCGAATGGTGTGCCCGATGCGCAGCTCGCTGAGCGGATAGCGGCCAATGCGCTCAGGGATCGGCCCGAGCTGCGCGGCCAGCGGCGCGGCGCCGGCGGGGGTCAGATTCAGGAACACGAAGCCGCCCCAGCACTCAAGCGCGATCGGGTACAGAGAGAACAGCGACTTGTCGAATCCTGCTTCCCCGGTGAGGTAGGGCGCGGCGATTAGGCGACCGTCCAGATCGTAGCTCCACTGGTGGTAGGGGCAGGTGATGCGGCCGCCGCCGACGCCACCGCCGAGGTTCGCGCCGCTGCCCGCCGTGGTGCGGCACAGCCGCGAGCCGCGGTGGCGGCAGACGTTGTAGAAGGCGCGCAGCCGGCCCTCGCGGTTGCGCACCAGGAGCACGCTTTCACCCAATACGTCGAGGACGCGGTAGGCGCCCGCTTCAGTGAGTTCCTCGGCGCGCGCAACGCAGATCCATTCGCGGCAGAAGATGCGCTCCTTCTCGATAGCGAACACCGCTGCCGAGCGATACCAGCTCGAGGGCAGCGTCGGCTCAAGGCCGCACACCGGCGGCGGCACCGGCACGCTCACGACACGCCCTCCAGATCAGTGCGCGCGCGCTGGCCGGCGGGCTCGCCCTCGCCCGGCAGCGGCGCATCGCGCCGGTGGCCGAGGGTGGCCGGATCGGCGTCGAGCTCACGCGCGAAGCGATGGCCGCTGTAGACCGCGTGCACGATCGCCCCGGGCGCTGCGGCATCCCCGATACGCGTGACGGACTCAATTCCGGCGCGCTTGAGATCCTCGCCACGCGCGCTAAGCGCCCCATGCAGGAAGTCATTCGCGAAGCGCGCCCCGACGATCACGAGCGAGCGGCAGGGGTAACGGGTCGCGGCGTTGGTGAACTGGCTGGCGAGCGTCACTTCGCCAGCCTCGAAGGCGACGACGCGCGCCAGGGTGTGCAGCGCGATGCCGGCGGCGAAAAGCGCGCGGTGAATCTGCGGCTGCTCGTTGCTCATGATCGCCCACGCCGAGGCGTGTCCAGCCGGAGTCACGTAGCGCACCTCAAGGCCGCCCTTGGCGAGGTGCTCAGCGATGACGCTGCCCATGTAATAGTTGTCGAAGTCGTATACCGCCACCGGTCCTTCGATCTTCGCGCCCTCGGCGATGTCATCCGGGGTGTAGACATTGGGCTCTTCCAGGCGACCAGCGGGTACCTCGAGGGGCGAGTACAGCAGGCGCGCCCAGCGCGCACCGGTCGCGATCACGACATGGGTATTGCCGAGCTCGAGAATGTCGTCCGCCGAGAGGCGGTTGCCGCGATAGACGTTGACGTTGCCCAGCCGCTCCAGCTGCCCGCGGCGCCAGTCGAGCACCCGGCCCCAGCCGGCAAGTCCCGGCAGGCGCGTCTCGAAACGCAGGCGGCCGCCGATCTCATCGGCCGCCTCGGCGACCGTGACCTCGTAACCGCGCCGCCCCAGGGACAGCGCACACTCAAGTCCTGCGGGCCCGGCACCGATGATGAGTACCGAGGCGTCGCTCGCTGCGGGAGCGATGCGCTCCGGGTGCCAGCCGCGCCGCCATTCCTCACCGATGGTCGGGTTCTGCGTGCAGCGCACCGGCACGCTGTCGTGCCAGCTCGAGATGCAGATGTTACAGCCGATGCACTCGCGGATGTCCTGCTCGCGCCCCTCGTCGATCTTGCGCGGCAGGAACGGGTCGGCGATGGAAGGGCGCGCCGCGCCAATGAGATCGAGGACGCCGCGCCTGATCTGCCCGACCATGGTGTCCGGGGAAGTGAAGCGCCCGACCCCGACCACCGGCTTGGTGGTGAGCTTCTTCACAAAGTCGATGATCGGTTCGTGACTGCCTTCGGCAGTGAAGCGCGACGGCGCGCAGTCGGTCGGGGAGGAGTCGAGCTTCACGTCCCACAGGTCCGGGAGCTCTGCAATCAGGCCCACGAGCTCGTGGGCTTCGGACGGTGCGACTTCGCTCGGGCGGCCCCGCAGTTCCTCGAGGCTGATGCGCAGGGCAACGGCGCACTTGCCGGCGACCGCTTCGTGGGTCACCTCGAGCAGCTCGCGCACGATGCGCACGCGGTTGGCGAGGCTGCCGCCGTAGGCATCGGTGCGATGGTTCCACTCCGGCAACAGGAACTCGTACGGCAGGTAGCCCATGCCGGCATACACGTAGACGATGTCGAAGCCGGCGCGGCGCGCCTTACGCGCGGCCTCCGCCTGCCAGCTCAGCAGCTGCCTGATGTCGCCGGCTTCCATCACCCGCGGCCGCTGGTTGCCCATGAAGTTCACGTGGGTGGCCATCCAGGCGGTGCCGGAGGGGGACATCGGCGGGATGCGGCTGGAGCGGTTCATCACCGAGCCGCCGCCGTGCCACAGCTCGATGCCGGCGAGCGCCCCCTCCTTGTGGACGGCGTCCGTCATGAGCGCGTGCGAGCGCACGTCGTCCTCGTCCCAGAGCGTGGCGTAGGGAAGGGGCGCGTCATCGGAACTCGGGTCGATGGAGACGTAGCCGGTGCACACCACACCCCAGCCGCCCTCGGCCTTGGTGCCGCGGAAGGCGGCACGCATGTGCGGCATGGAATTGGTCATGCCGGCGGCGTGCGGCACCGCATAGAAACGATTACGCGCGGTGACGGGCCCGATCCTGACCGGTTCGAAGAGAACGTCGTAGCGCGGGTTGCGTGCCATTGGCAATCCAGTGACTTCGGGGGCGGCAGGCCCCGCGGGCACGGCAGCCTTACCGCCGGCGAGTCTGCCCGTAGTTGAGCGCATGTTCAATAAGTGGCAGCGAGCCGCTATGCTCCGTGGCGCCCGGCATCGCGATCGGGAGCAAAGAAGGGCGCATGCTCGACAAGCCACGCATTCTCGCTACGTTACTGCTGCTCGGCCAGGGTGTATGCGCTGCACAGCAGCCGCTCCCCGAGACCCCCGAACCCGGCTCGGTCGAGGAGATTGCGCACGCGACCACCGAGTCGCGCTTTCTCTCACCCTGGGTCGCTTACCTCCCGGCCTCTGCGAGCGTGGTGTCGCCGCGCGCCTTTCTGCACCGCATACCCGGGGCGCCCGGTGAGCTGGTCAATTCTGCGACCGCCTATACCTACCTGCGCGCGCTGGCGGCCTCATCGCCGCGGGCGCGCCTGTTCACGATCGGACGCTCGGAGGAAGGTCGCGAGATCGTGCTGCTGGCGATCGCGGACGAAAAGGGCATCCAGGACCTGGAAAGTCTGAAGGCGGCGACCGCGGCGCTGGCGGACCCGCGGCGCACGAATGCAGCGCAGGCCGAGGAACTGGTCGCCGCGGCGCGCCCGATCTACTACTTCAACGCCGGGCTGCATTCGGATGAGACCGGGTCTACCGAATCGGTGCTGGAGCTCGCCTACCGTCTGGCCGTGTCCGAGCAGCCGATGATCCGCCGCATCCGCGAGAACCTCGTGGTGCTCATCAACCCGGTCGCGAACCCCGACGGCCGCGACAAGCAGGTGGAATGGTTCTATCGCTACCTGAAGGGCAAGACGGACCAGGCGAGCCTGCCGCGCCAGGCGCCGCCCTACTGGTCGCGCTACGCCTTCGTCGACATCAACCGCGACGCGCACCAGCAGGTGCACGAGACCACCAAGGCGGTCTTTCGCATGATGTTCGACTGGCACCCGCAGGTAATCCACGATCTGCACGAGAGCGTGGCGCTGCTGATGACCTGGAATGGCACCAATCCGATCAATGAGCACGTCGATCCACTGACCTACGCGGAACGGCTCGAGCTCAGCTTCCACGAGGTACAGACACTCACCGGCTTCGGCATGCCCGGCGTCTGGACGTGGAACTTCGGTGATGACTGGGCGCACCTGTACCTGGATTCGATCGCCACGAACCACAATGCCGACGGCCGCGGTTACGAGACCTTCGGTAACGGCAGTGCCGAGACCATGCGTTCCGAGCAGCCGGGAGACGATAGCAGCGTGCAGTGGTATCGCCCGATGCCGCCGCCGGCGCCCAATTCGTTCCTGTGGTCTGCCCGTGACAACGTCAACTACAACGAGACCGCGATGCTCGCGGCGCTGGACGACACTGCGCAGCAGGCCAAGACCCTGTTGCGTAACTACTATCTGAAGGGCCTGCACTCCTACCAGCGCGGATTGGGGCAGGCGCCATACGGCTTCCTCATTCCCGACGGCCAGGGCGACCCGCAGCGCGTGGCACAGATGGTCGCGCGCCTCATGTCGCTGGGCATCGAGGTGCAGCGCGCGAGCGCCGCAGTCACTGTCAAGGAAGGCAGTTGGCCGGCAGGCACCTACGTGGTGCGTCTCGATCAGCCCTACCGTGATTACGCGGTTGACCTGCTCACCACTCAGCAATATCCGAAGGACGCCCCCGAGGCCTACGACGATGTCTCGTGGTCATTTCCGGCGCACTACCACCTGACGGTCGTCCCGACGGCGGATCCCGCGGTACGCGCTGCGGCGCTCGCGCCGCTCACGGTGGCGCCGCACGCCGTGGGTTCCGTGGGCGGCTTGGGCCCGGTGTTTCTCCTGCGGGATTCCGGTCAGGAAGGATTCCTCGAGGCGCGCTATGCGCTCGCCCGCTTCAAGGTGTCGATCGCCGAACAGCCCTTCAGCGCCGGCGGCACCGAGTACCCGGCCGGCTCCTGGATCCTCGCGCCACAAGCGGGACTGAGCGCAGCCGTGCAAGAGGCCGCGAGCTCACTCGGCCTGGATTTTGTCAGCTTGCCCACGGTGCCTGAGGTCGCAAGGCACGACGCCCCGGTACCGCGCCTCGGCGTGTGGGTGCCCTGGGCCGACACCGACACCAGCGGCTGGGCGCGCTATTCGCTCGACCAGCGGCATATTCCCTACAACTACGTGCGCGACGAGGACATCCGTGCCGGCAATCTCAAGGCCAGGTATGACGTGCTGCTCTATCCGCATGTGGACCTCGAGCTTGCCGAGCAGATCGAGGGACTTAATAAGAGCTGGGGGCCGATGCCCTTCAGGAAGACGGCTGCAACGCCGAGCTTCGGCACGCCGGCCTCCTCGGACGACATCACCGGCGGGATCGGCTTCGCAGGCCTTGCGCAGCTGCAGCAGTTCCTCGACTCCGGCGGCCTTTTGATCTCGCTCGGTAACGGCACGATGCTGCCGCTCGAGAGCGGCCTGGTGCGCGGCGTGCGCCGCGAGGCCGGTGGCGCACCGCGCAGCTCGCAGGGCGGTGGGGCGGCCGCGGCGGCTGCGGCCCAGAACGCAGAGACCCGCACACCGGGGGCACACGTGCGCGTCTCGTTCGCGCGACCCGAGCATCCGATCGCCTACGGTTACGCGGCGCGCACCTGGGTGTTCCGGCAGAACTTTGCGCTCTACTCCATCCCGCGGCGCTGGCTGCGCATGGCCTATTGCACCGTGTGTCTGGATGGTCCCATTGACCGCAGCGCCATAGTGCTTGAATGGGGGGATCGCGAGGGCGCGCCTTTTGTCGTCAGCGGCCAGGCCTGGGGGGAAGAGAACCTCATCGGCAGGGCGGCGATCATGGATCTGCATGCCGGCAAGGGCCACGTCATCACCTTCAACTTCAATCCGCTGCATCGCGATCTGAATCGCGGCGACCAGCGCCTGCTGTGGAATGCCATCATCAACTGGCGGGCGATTCTCGTGGCACCCTGACGAGGTCCGCTGCGACTCAGGGGGCGCGCAGTGAGGCGCCCAGGTAGCAGTCGAATTCCTCGACGAAGTTGACCGAGACCCGGGCGTGCACGCGCCCCTGGCGGTCGAGGAACTGCGCCTCGTCGGCGTGCGGCACGACGGCGCCGTGCCAGACGTTCGGGTGCAGATACAGGCCGCGCGCGCCGTCGCACCAGAAGGTGACGAATGACTCGGGTGTCACCTCATCGCCCGGCAGTGCGAGTGGCACCACGAAACTCTGGCCGTTAAGCGGATAGAACAGCTGACCGCCGTCGGGATGGTAGTTGGCGCGCCAGATCAGGGCGCGCTCGCGGTTCTTGGGCGCACCGGTGGCGGCGGCCTCTTCAGGCCAGGTGCTCCAGCCGAACAGGTAGCTGTCGCCTACGGCATTGTTGCGTGCGAACAGCGTGTCACCGCGCCATGAGAACTCGAACAGGCCCTCGGTGACGCCTCCCTGGTTACCGGTGTTCGCATCGATCGGGCGCCGCCCCTGAGCCGGCCAGGCCACGATCTCGATCTTGCAGGTCTTCGGGTCATCCACGAGCAAGCCGTAGCCCTTGAGCGCGGCGTCGCTTGCGATAACCAGTGGGGTGTCGTGAATGCGGCGTGCACCGGTGGAGGGTACGTAGGCGATCGCGCCCGGGTCGATGTCCATGGAGAGATCCGCTTTGCGCCAGAGTCACTGTGGCGGGGCATTATGCACTGCGGGTCCGGGTGCGGGAATTTGCCCGTGCTCGGAGCGCACATCGTGACCGATGAGCAGGGCGATGAGACCTGTCAGCAGCACGCCACTCGCCACCAGCACCAGCCCCCAGGTGAAGCTGCCCGTCGCATCCTTGATCCAGCCAACCGCGTATGGACCTGCGAAGCCGCCGATGTTGCCAACCGCATTGATCAGGGCGATGCCCGCTGCGGCACCCGCGCCGCGCAACAGCGCACTGGGTAGCGTCCAGAAGATCGGCAGCATCGCGAGCGACCCCGTCACCCCGACCGTAAAGGCAACGAGTGCCAGCACGGGCGAGCTGTGTACATAGGCGCTCGTGGCCAGTCCGGTGAAGCCGGTGAGCGAGGCGATGACGATATGACCGGTGCGCTCGCGTGCACGGTCCGAATGCCGCGACCACCAGAGCATGCCGAGGGTTGCCAGCAAGTAGGGAACGGCCACGGCATACCCCACTGTGGCCTCGCCGATACCGGCGCCTGAGAGAATTTGCGGTATCCAGAAGACGACGCCGTACAGGCCGAGATCGGCGCCGAAGTAACACGCACACAGCGCCAGCACGCGCGGGCTCATCAGGGCTGCAAGCCCTGAGGTCTTGCCGCTGTCGGGCGTCGCGGCGGCCTCAGCGGCCAACCTGCCGATTAGCCAGGTGCGTTCCGCGGGCCTGAGCCACGAGGCGTGCGCCGGACTATCCGGGAGGTAGCGCAGCGTGGTGATTCCGAGCAGCAGTGAGGGCAGCGTCTCTGTCAGGAACAGCCACTGCCATCCCGCCAATCCCAAGGTGCCATCCAGGCTCAGAATGCAGCTCGACAGCGGGCCGCTCACGGCGGTCGAGAGCGGGATCGCCGCCATGAACGTGCCGATCAGGCGAGCGCGGTCGGCCGCAGGTACCCAGTAGGTCAGGTAGTACACGATGCCCGGGAAGAACCCTGCCTCGGCGACGCCGAGCAGGAAGCGCAGGGCATAGAAGCCGCCTGCGCTTCTGACGAACACCATGGCCCCTGCGACCAGGGCCCAGCTGATCATGATGCGTCCGATCCAGCGCCGCGCGCCGACGCGGTGCAGGATGAGGTTGCTCGGCACCTCGAACAGGCAATAGCCGATGAAAAAGATGCCCGCGCCGAGTCCGTACACGTACGCCGAAAACCCAAGATCGCGGTGCATCTGGGCAGCCGCGAACCCCACATTCACCCGGTCGATGAAGGCTGCGAAGTACAGCAGCCCAAGGAAACTGACGAGGCGGTTGCGCACCTTGCGCGGCGCGCTCGTCGCGGGCGCGTCATTTGGAAACGGGGTGCCGGCCGGCCCCGGGGATGGACTCAACTCCCCAGGCAACATCGGTCTAGCGCGCCGTCGCGAGCGAGTCTATGAGAGAAGTGTAGTCCCGCAACCCCGGCGTCTGCAGCCCTGCGACTTTCCCCTGATCGTCGCAGCGGCGCACCACAACGGCTTCGCGGTAGAACGGCTCCGCCTCGAAGCGCGATATTTCCGCCGCCGGCATCGGTCCGCCCTGGAGCTTGAGGGTATGCACCGAGGCTGCGCTCAACTGCGCGAAGTAGTGCGCGTCGGTCGCACACAGGTAGCGCTTTGCCGGCACGTGCAGGCGCACCGGTTCTGACACCGCGGGCGCAAAGCGCTGCGCCAGCCAGCGCGCGCCGGTCACTTCGTGGCGCGCGTCGCTGATCCAGTCCTCGATGGCCTCCGGGACCGCTTCCAGCAGGTGTCCCACGTCGTGCAGCAGTGCTGCGATCACGAGCGTGTCGGGCGCTCCCAGCACCTTGGCAAAATGCGCGGCCTGCAGGCCGTGTTCCAGCATGGAGACGCGCTCGCCGAAATACGCCCCCGAGCCGAGCCGGCCGTAGAGCGACAGCACTTCCTGCGCAGCGCTCACGGCGGCACCTGCGTCAGCTGGCGCCGCAGCAGCGCAGTCTCGCTGTAGACGCTGTCGCGGCTGAGGTAGCAGCCGCGCAGATGGCGCGGGAAGCGCGCCGCGGAGAATGCGGTGCGCCCGTGCAGCACGCGCTGGTTGTCGAACACCACTAAATGGCCGGCGCCCAGCTGCGTACGCAGCTGGAAGCGCGACTTGCGCAGGAGCGCTGCGAAGTGGCGATAGGCGACGTAAAAGCGTCGCGTCTCGGGCGCGGGCAGCTCGAGTGGCGCGATCGAGCGGTTGTTGTAGTGCACCGCAGTGACCTGGCCGCCCACGGACAGCTGGATGAGCGGGCGCTGCGCGTACAGTTCCGCGTCCTTCGACCGGTAAAGGAACGGCACCGGGGTAGTGGTGAGCTCATCGAAAGCCTCGGGTGCCGTGGCACGCAGATGTTCGGCCAGCGCCAGCCCGTCGGCGAACAGACTCTCGCCGCCTTCGTTGGAGGGGATGAGTGCATGCAACGCCTGGAATCCCGGCACCGGTTCGCGGTACGGGTTATCGGTGTGCAGGCCGAGTCCGAGGTCCGAGTAGGCGAGGTTTTCCGGTTGCGGCACCGAGCGTACGTCGAAGGTCAGTCCATAGTTGGTCTCGAGCACGCGCCCCACCAGCGGCATCAGCTCGAGCATGGCGTTCTCGGCTGCCGGCACCCCCTCGATGAGCGCCAGGCCGTCCTGGACAAGGCGCGTCAGCCAGTCAAGACGCGCGGCAGGGGTGGTCGTGAGCGTGGTGAGACTCGTCCAGGCGAAGTCACGCCGCGCGTCCATCGTGCCGCCCTCGAGCCAGGGGCGCACGGTGAGCTCGGGCCGGGTCGGTGCCCGCCCGGCGGCGTGCGCTGCGAGCCATGTCAGTTCGAAGCGGGCCGGCTGGCTCTCATCCTGCCACTCAACCTCGACGTGCCCGTCGCGCCGGGTGGCATTGCGTATGCGCGGCGTCTCGGGGACGTCGAGGATGTCGACAAGGCGCTGGCCGCTGTGTGCATCGCGGTCCCGACTCAGGTTATCGCGCAGCCACAGGCTGGTGAACTCACTCATCTCCCCGTCCGCCCATTCCACCGTGAGTGCCGCGGGCACATGGGCGATGCGTCTCACATCTGCCGGCTCATTCATGGGTAGCTCCTGCCGCACGGCGGTTGAGAAGGTAGAGGACGCCGGCGCATAGGGCGGCGACCGCGCTGATGGCGGCGAGGGCGACGAACACGCCCTCCCAGCCGTAAGCGCGCTCGACGCGCGCCATGGTATCGCCGGCCAGCACGCCGCCGATGTAGCCGACGCCGTCGATGATGCCCGAGGAGGCCGCGCTCGCCTGCTTGCCGCCGAAATCGAGCGCGAAGGCGCCGCCCAGGTAGGAATAGGGGCCCAACAGGCAGAATGCGATGACACCGATCATGACGACCGGGAAGACGGTGTTGGTGGCGCCGGGGTGCACACCCATGAGTACGAGGAGCGCCGCGGCCGCACCACTCAGGCCCAGGAACATGAGCAGCGCCCGCCCGTTGAGGCCCAGCCGGTCACTCAACCACCCGGCGCCGAGTACCGACAGTACGCCTACCGCGGGAAAGACCGCGCTCAGACTCGCCGAGCGACTCATGCTGAAGCCAAACTGATCGCGCAGGTACTGCGGGTTCCAGGTGTTGAAGGTCTCACGGATTATCGTGCAGCCGAAGGACAGCAGGCAAACGAGGAGGAAGGCACGGCTGCGCAGCAGCGGCTGCAGCAGCGCCCATACGCTCGCAGGCGGCGCCTCGCTCTGTGCGAACAGGTTGAGTGGATTCGGAGTCGCCGCAGTGTGCCCCTCATCGAGACGCGATTCGCGCAGCCAGATGAGGCTTGCGAGCAAGGCCAGCGCCGCCACTGCGGCGGCGAACATGAAGAGCGCGCGCCAGCCGAAACCGTGATCAATCAGCATACCCATCTGCTGACGGGCGAGCGCATCGCCGACGAGGTAGCTGATGCTGAGGATCCCGATCATCGAGCCGTAGGAGGTGTAGTCGAACCACTTGGAGGACACCTTGATCAGTCCCGCCCAGCCGACCGACTGCGTCAGGCGGTTGCCCACCCAGGTCAGGGTGAAGAGCGGCAACGTCCCGGACAGGCCGAAGAGCATGGTGAAGAGCGCGGCGCCGCCAACGCCGATCAGGAAGTTGCGCCGCCCGCCCCAGTAGTCCCCGAGTCCCGTCAGGAAGAACTTGCCGAGCGCGTAGGCGAGCACCCCGAAGGAGCTGATGGACCCCAGGCGTACCAGTGCCTCGCCGTGGCTCAGGCCGCGCCGGCCGAGCTCCTCTGCAAGCATCGGCGTCGCGACCGAGAGGTCGGAGCGACAGTAGTAGCAGGCGGCGTAGCCTGCGAACAGCAGCACGATCGTGCGGACCTGGCCGAAGCGCAGCGAGCGGGATGGCGTCGCGCTCATTGCGCAGGCGCCGCGCGCTCGAGCACCACCCAGATCGGGTCGGTATAGGCCTTGCGACCTGCCCGATCCTCGACGACGAGGGCGTACCAGCCACTCTGCCGGGCGCGCAGATGGAAATCCACGTGCGCCCGCAAGGGCGCCGCCGCCAGCTCCCGGGTCTGCAACGAAACGCCATCGCCGATCAGTTGCACACGCTTGACTCCCGCGACCGAGCCGACATCGAAGCTGAGCGCGAAGGACGCCCCCGCAGTGAGCTTAAGTTTCGAGCCGAACATCGTCTGCGGGTAGATGATCGGACCATAAGTGACGTAGGCATGGCCATCCCTCAGGGCCGCGACAAAGGACTGCGCAGTCACCGCGCCCTCCACGTGCACGAAGGTACGCACCAGGCCCGACTGTTCGTTCCAGACATCGTGGGTATCGCTGCCGGCGCTCAGATAGTAGTGCTTGCCCTGGTTCCACCACTGCCACAGCCGCGCGAGCACCCTGGGGTCATCCTTGGGCACCGTCGAATTGATCTCCACAAGATCGAATCCCCCATCGAAACCCCCGGGCGCGACGCCGGCAGCGAGACTCGCAAAGTAGCCGTACGGGATGAAGGGATGATTAACCTGTACGACGCTGGCGCCCTCGCGCCGCGCCTCCTTCAGGACCGCGCTGATGCTCGCCGTGCTGGTGTCGATGGCCAGTTGTGCACTGGGCCTGAGCGGGTAGGCATTGAAGTGACCCCAGGAGGGCGACAGTTCCATCCCCGGCACGAATGGCACGCCGCGGGCCGCGGCGATCTTCGCAAGCGCCGCGTGATTGACGGTGGAGTCGTGATCGCTGACGAACAGCACGTTGAGGCCGGCGGCCAGTTCAGAACGCGCCAGATCCTCCGGCGGTGTGACGGCTTCGGCCTGGTCGGCATGGTGGTGCAGGTCGGCGGCGTACCAGCCGTGTGCGGGCGGATCGAACAGTCTGGCGATGCTCACTTCGCTGCGGGCGGTGGTGCCGGGCTGCACCGTGACCGGCACTTCGGCATCGCGCGCAAGCACGCCCGCGCCCGCGGACACCTTGAAGCGGTAGCTCCCCGGTGCGATCGGCACGCCGACGTGCCCCGCTGCTGCGAGTGCTGTGAAGAAAGTCGTGCGCCCGAGAAACTGAACCACGGGCTTGTTGCCTGCGGCTATGACGATGCGCGCATCCAGAGGCGCGCCCGTTTTAGCGTCACGGACAAAGAATTCGATGCGTCCGGGCTCCTCGAGGTCGGAGAAGTCCAGGAGCTGATCGCTGCCGGCGGCAACCGTGATGCGCTGGAGCTTACTCTGCGAGTAGTTACGACCCGTCGCGTACAGCACATAGTCGCCCGCGGGCAGGGGCGCGCGGTAGGCACCGCCATGGCCGAGTACCCAGGCGTAGGGCTGACCATCTTTTTCGATGACTACTACCGGCTGTTCCAGAGCCGCACCGTCGCGGCTCTTCACCACTCCGTGGACGCTACCGGCGGGCAGGTGCCTTTGCTCGATTTCGGCGGCTACTACCGGGGCGAGGTCGCCGCTGGCGCCGACCTGCAGCCAGCCATCGAAAGAGCGGCTCTCGCCGGGCTCGAGGGTGTGCAGCCGCAACATGTCCCGCGAGCCGGAGCCGATGTGATCGAGGTAGGGCGCGTGCAGCGTCACTGTCCAGTCGGCATCGTAGGCGGTGACGCGCGCGGCCAGGGCACCGGCGGCGTTGCCCTCGGTGACCCCTGCAAGCCCTGGAACAGCGAACAGGAAGCCGCTGCTGGGCCACAGCGTGAGACCGGAGAGCAGGTCGGGGAGGGCAGTGCCACCCTCGTTCGTCATGGTAGTGCTGATGGCAACGCGGTCCGACCCGGACCGCAGTGTGTACACGGTGGCCACACGCACCTTGCCCCAGTCGCGTACCGCGCGGATGCGCGCCTGTTGGGGCCCGCGCTCGAGCACCTCGACATGCTGGTAGGTATTGGGCCACGCCGACCAGTTGTTGGGAATGAAATCGGCAAACACCACGCGATCACGGCCGATCTCGCCGTTCATCACCGGTGCGATGTCGATGAGGGCGCCACGAGGTACGCCATAGGGGGCGACGCTCCCGACTGCCACGGCAAACGCCAGCTGCTCATTGACGACGGTGATGTCGTCTGGCGCGCGCGCGTTACCGTCGCGAATCGGGGTCGGGCCTACGATGACACGCACCTCGGCGTGCGCGGCCGCGAAAGGGGTGAGCAGCGTCAGCGCCGCCAGCAGCATCAGCCGGGTGCCCATGGGAGTCGACCCTCGCGCGGCGTCGCTTCTCGGGGCGTGCACCTCAATTCAGGTGACTCGCGGGCGACGTTCGATATGTGCGGGGATACTAGCTGAGGGCAGGACGCGAATCACGCGCGCAGCATGGCACCGCGCGCTGGCAGCACAGCGGCTGCCGCCGGGCCGCCTCACCTGCCCGGATTTCCTTCATCCGGGGAGGTGAGGGCGCGCAGCTGAACTTACCAACGGTGGTAGACCACCACCGGAGCCGGAGCAATCACGCCGACTCCCACATAAGGCCGCGGCGGACCAATGGGGGCCACGACACAACCGGTCAGCGCGGCTCCGAAAGCCAGCGCAATCATCAATTTTACAATGGTACGCATGGGGCACGTTCCTTTCGTAATCACCTGAAGACACAAAACGCGCAGCGGGGCGCGACGCTGACACGCTTCCATGGCGATACGGACCCGTTCAGGAACGGTTAAGGGCGGTGGCGCGCAGGCGCCGGCCGCGCGGTTGGCTCTGCCGCCGCGCCGCAACTGGCGTCAGCTCGGTGCCCCGGGAAGAACGCTGCTCTCCAGAACAAACAGGCGCGAGTCACGTCCGTCGGCGGAATACTGCACCATGCGCTCGAAGTGCAGGCCGATACGCTCAAGAATCCGGATCGAACCTGCGTTGTTAGGCGCCGTGAGGGCCACGATCCGCTTCAGCCCCAGAGTGTTGCGGCCCCAGGACAAGGTCGCGGCGGCCGCTTCCAGCGCCAGACCCTGGCCGCGCGCCTGCGGCAGTAGCGCAAAACCGATCTCCACGTCCGGATGCGAATCGCGCCGCAGCAGCCCGCACAGCCCGATTGGCAGCGACGTGCGCTTCAGTTGTATGGCATTAAGACCGAAGCCGTGGCGCGCATAGCTCGCAGCAGGGCCCTCGCGCACATAGCGCCGCGCGTCTTCGAGGTTGTGCACGCCGCGATCGCCCACCTGCGCGAGGAAATCAGCATCAGTGAGCAGAGCGAGTATGAAGGCTGCATCTGCCTCGGTCAGCCTGCGCAGCAGCAGCCGTTCGGTGTCGATGACGGTCATGGTGCTAGCCGTCTCGTACAGGCCTGCACCGCGGGGCCTACTGTATATAGATGAAGGAGGGCGACACCGGGTGATTATTGCGTACTATTGCGGCTGCTTCATCGTTGCCGCGGGGTCTGCCATGATCACTCTCTATCATCGGCCGAGGACTCGTTCATCGCGCTTCATCTTCCTGCTCGAGGAGCTGGAGGCGCCCTACCGTATCCAAATCGTGACGACGCGCGTCCGTGACGGCAGCGGCCAGGTGGATCCGGCAAATCCGCACCCGCACGGCAAGGTACCTGCCATCTCCGATGAGGGCGCGGTGGTGTTCGAGTCGCCGGCGATCGCGCTTTACCTCACCGACAAGTTTTCCAAGAACGCTCTCGGTCCTTTGCCGGGCGATCCGCTGCGGGGCCCCTATCTTTCCTGGTTGGCGTACTACGGTGGGGAATTTGAGCCCTCGGTCATGTGCAAATTCATGAAGGCCGAGGTGCCGCGCGGTACGGCCGGCTGGGTCGCCATCGAGGAGATGATGCCGGTCATCATCGAGAGGCTGACGCGCATGCCGTATTTTCTCGGCGAGAAGTTCAGCGCCGTCGACGTCCTGTTCGGCACCACCTTCGCCCTCTTCGCCCAGAGCGATGTGATGCCGAAAGCACCGTCACTGGATGCCTACGTGCAGCGCATCGTGACCCGCCCGGCCTTCACGCGCGCTATGGCGCGCGACAACGGCTGACATGCCTGGAATCGGCGGCAGCATGTCCCCGAAAGACGCCGCAGCGACGACTTACTGGCACGAGGCCGACACGCCTATCGGCCCGCTGTTGCTCGCCGGCAGTTCCCTGGGGCTGTCGTGCGTCGGGTTTCAGGCCGGTCCGCGCGCCATGCGGCCGCAGCCGCACTGGGTTCGAAGCGCCGAGCCCTTCACCGCGGCTGCTGCACAGCTCGCGGAGTACTTCGCCGGCTCACTGCGGGTGTTTCACCTCGCCCTTGCGCCGCAAGGAACGGCGTTTCAGCTGGCGGTGTGGAATGCACTGCGGCTGATCCCTTACGGCGAGACGCTTTCTTACGGCGAACTCGCGCGGCGACTCGGGCATCCGCAGGGCGCCCGTGCCGTCGGACTGGCCAACGGCGCCAACCCGTTGCCGGTCATCGTCCCGTGCCACCGTGTGATTGGCGCAGACGGTTCGCTGACGGGCTTTGGCGGCGGCCTGCCCATCAAACGCGCGCTACTGGCGTTGGAGGGCGCAGCCTGCGTGGCGGACCTGTTCAGTGCCCGTACCGGCCAGCGCCCGGCGCCGTCCGTGGAGCGGGGGCGCGAATGAATTCCGGCAGTCTCGAGCCTGTAGTTCCGCGGACACGTGGGGTGCGGCCCGGATGATGTCGGACGCTGCTGAGCGTGCGCCGCGCCAGGGCCGTGCGACCATCGTGTTCGCCGCACTGCTGGCGGCGGCCTTCGACCTTACTTTCGCCTTTGTCTTTTACAGCTTCCAGGGTGCGACCCCGGCGCGCATTCTGCGCGGCATCGCCGCGGGCCTCATCGGACGCGAGGACGCGCTCGCGGCGGGCACCTGGGGACTCGTTCTCGGTGCCGCATTGCACTTCCTGATCGCCGGATGCGCGGCGTTCGTCTTTTACCTGGCGAGCCGCCGCTGGCCGATGCTGGCGCAGCGCTGGGCACTCAGCGGAGCCGCCTTCGGAGTGGCGATGTACCTCGTGATGCATTTCCTCGTCTTACCGCTGTCGCGGCTGACGTTCCACTTGCCATCGCTCCCCAATGTGATCGGCGAGCTGTTCTCGCACATCTTCCTCTTCGGGATGGTGATCGCTTATGGGGTGGCGCGCGCCAATCGCCCGCTCCCGCGCTAGCGCCTGCCGCCCGGATGCGGTGGCACGGACGGTGGCAGCGGCGGATATGCGTATGGACGATCTGGTACCGGTAGCGGTAATTTCCAGGCACGACACCAGCAACGGGGACTTCGATGCCGTTTACAGGACCTGCTTTCATACGCCTTACCCAGCGCCCGCCTTCCTCAGAGCGGGCGCGTGTGCGGGGCGCGCCCATTTTGAGCTGCCCGCGATGGCCATCAAGCCGCGCTGGCCGCGGCTTAGATCTGCGGCGGGTCGCATGAACCGCCGCGAGTTCTCCGGTTCCCTGCTGCTCGCCGGGGCGTGGTTCGCAGCGGGCGCGGCCCCGGCTGAGCCGGTGCCCACCAAGGTGAGCCCGCAGGCGCAGGCGCTCTACCGCCGCGCGCTGATCCTCGATTGCAATTCGGCGCCGCCGCTGCCGGATCGGCTGCCCATGGCGCAGGCCGATCTTGACCTGGTGCGCAACAGCGGCGTGAACGTGGTCAAGCTGTCCCTGGGCGGCATCAACTCGAATTTCGCCGACACCGTGACCGAGATCGCGCAGGTGCTGCGCCTTATCGAGGTGCACCCGCGGTACTTCACGCAGGTGCGCGTGCCGGCCGACCTCTTGCGCGCCAAGCACTCCGGTCAGCTTGGCATCATCCTCTCCTTCGAGAGCGCCGAGATGTTCGCGGGCAAGGTCGAGAACTTCGAGGTGTTCCGCAATCTGGGCGTTCGCGTCATGCAGCTGTCCTATAACCGCCGCTCCCCGTTCGCGGCCGGCGTCATGGAGCCGGACGGGGGCGGCCTGACCGCGCTCGGGCGCGACGCTGTCAAGGAGATGAACCGGCTCGGTATCGCCATCGACCTGAGTCACGCGAACGCGGCCACGACCTCAGACGTGCTGGAGCTGTCATCCCAGCCGCCCATCATGACCCACACGGGGGCGGCGGCCGTGCATGCGCACCCGCGCCTCAAGAGCGACGAGCAGCTGCGGGCCCTGGCCGCCAAGGGCGGCGTGATCGGGATCTTCGATCTGCCCTACCTCACCGCCTCACCCCGCCAGCCGAACGTGTCCGACTACCTCGCCCACCTCGAGCACGTCCTCAAAGTCGCCGGCGAGGATCACGTGGGTATTGGCAGTGACGTCGGTATCGAGCCCTTCGACACGAGTGCCGCAGGTATGGCGGAATTCCAGAAGCAGCTGGATGAGCGCAGGCAGGCAGGGCTTTCGGCACCCGAGGAGGACCGGCCCACCTACGTCGAGGGCATGAATTTTCCGCGCAAACTGGAACTGGTGGCCGATCAGCTGCTGAGGAAGGGCTATTCGGGCCAGGCCACCGAGAAGATCCTCGGCGGTAACTTCGCCCGTGTCTTCGGCCAGATCTGGAGTGTCTAGCGCGGCGCTCGGGCCGCGACACCTCATATCGGGGCGACTGCGGAAGGCGCGAACTCCATGCGACGCTCCTGCGCCGTCTGCAGTGGCCGGCTACACGTTAGAGGCGCGCGGCCCGGGCGGTTCGCACGCAGGCGGCGCACTAGCCCCCGGTGCCCAGCGCCTCCAGCAGGATCTTCGCGAACTGCGGCCCGGTGCCGGATTCTTCATGCTTGAAATACACGAATACGTCGCTGCAGTGCGCGGCCCGTTCGCGGATGAGCTGCGCCCAGCGCACCAGGTCGTCCGGCTTGTAGCCCTCGTCGCGCAGGCGAAAGTAGGCGTAGCGGGCCGTGATCTCCAGCGGCGTCGAGAATTTCTCACTGTCGGCGACGCACAGGGCGAGGTCCCGGGCACGCAGCCGCGCGAACACCTCCGGGTCCATCCACGAGGCATGCCGGAACTCGAATGCGGCGCAGGTGCCTGCCGGTAGCAGCTGCAGGAATGCATCGAACACTTCCAGGTCCTTGCGGAAGTAGGGCGGCAGCTGGAAGAGGATCGCTCCGAGCTTGGGGCCGAGGGTGGCGGCGGTCTTGAGGAAATAAGAGAGGAGGTCTGCGCACTCGCGCAGCCGGGCGATATGGGTGAGTCGCTTGGGGGCCTTGAGAGTCAGCTTGAAGATCTCAGGCGTTTCGGTGCTCCAGCCCGCCAGGAGCTTCTCGTTCGGTGTGCGGTAGAAGGTGTAGTTGATCTCGACCGTCGCGAAGTGCTGCGCGTAGTAGGGCAGCATCTTCGCCGAGGGCATCTTTTGCGGATAGAAGGTGCCCTTCCATTCTGGGTAGTTGTAACCGGAAGTGCCGACCCACAGCTTCATCGGGCCGGCCCTCAGCGGTGCTCGTTACTGACCAGGCGCCGGTACTGTCCGAGGTGGCGGATGGCGTGCTGCGGCTTGCCGAGTGACTCGTACAGGCGCGCGAGATTGTAGTGGCAGTCGGCGAACTCCGGGTCCTCCTCGAGCGCGCCCTGGTAGGACTGCAGCGCCGCGCCCGCATCGCCCAGATCCTCAAGCAGAACTGCCTGATTGAAGAGCAGCAGCGAGTCGGGGCCGGCACGCTCGAGCGCCTGCCGGTAGACCTGCGCAGCCTCCTGCGTGCGGCCTTCCTCGTGCAGCAGCCGTCCCCAGTTGGTCCAGGCGGCGACGTTGTCCGGCTCCGCCACCACGGCGCGGGCGTAGGCGGCGAGTGCGCCCTCAAGATCCGAACCCTCGAGCGCCAGTCCCTTGGCAAACCAGTCCTCGGCGGCGCTCGCAGGGACGGCCATGGTGTCCTTGTGCTCGACCACGTGCAGCACGCCGTTCTCGAGGGTCACATCCAGCCCGAGCACGTACTGACCGCTTTCCGCCTGCCAGCGGGCATCGCCCTCGCGCACCACCACATGGTCACCGACGGCGCTGATGGCGAGTCCGGAGAGCGGTACGGCGTCGGGGAGTTCGCGCCGCAGGCTCTCGAGCGAGCGGCGGATGCGCTTGGCCGGTACTTTCGCCTGCATGAGTGCGCGCGCCGTGCGCAACACGATCAGGTCCTGGAAGGAGAAGCGATACTCGCGCCGCGGGCCGCGTTCGGGATTGACGAACCCGGCGCGGATCAGGCTGCGTGTGGTGGCGGGTGACAGTTCGAGCACCCGCTCGACGTCCCGCACGCTGTAGGAACGCACCTGACCTCGCGACAAGTCCCGTGTGGAGCTAGGCGTTGCGCTTGCTCGCCTTGCGCGCGACCTTTCCCTGTTCCTCGACGCGCTTGGGGGCCTTGCGCGGGCCCAGGCGGCTGACCTGCGCCTGCGCCTTCTCGCTCTTCTCGAGGCTGGCGCGCAGGGCGTCCATCAGGTCGATGACCTTGCCCTCGCCGGCCGGCGCCACTTCGGCGACGGAGATCTCGTGGCCTTCCACCTTCTTCTGCACCGCCGCCTCGATGCGTCCCCGCACTTCATCCTTGTAGGTCTGCGCGTCGTACTTTGGCTGCGTCTGCTGATCGATCAGCTGCTGCGCCAGTTTCAGCTCCGCCGGCTTAACCTCGGACTTCGGCACGTCGATTTCTGCGGCGCTCTTGACGTCGGCCGCGAAGTGCAGCTGCTGCATGGCGAGCACATCGCCGATCGGTCGCAGGATGACGATGTAACCCTTGCCACGCGCGGCCCAATGGCCCACGCCGCAGCGCTTGGACTGCTTGAGCGCCTCGACCAGCAGGCCATAGGGCTTGGCAGCGCCCTTGTCCGGCGCCAGGTAGTAAGTCTTATCGAAGTACACGGGATCGATCGACTCGATCGGCACGAACTCGGAGATGTCGACCGAGTGGCTGCCGACCTCCTCGAGTGCCTTGATCTCTTCCGGGTTGAAGCGCACGTACTGATCCTTGGCGAACTCGTAGCCCTTCACCATCTCGTCGCGCTCCACGACCACACCTTCCTTCTGGCAGATGTACTGCTGGCGCAGGCGCGAGCCGCAGGTCTTATGCAGCAGATTGAAGGAGATGGCATTTGCCGACTGCGTCGCCGTATACAGCTTCACCGGGATGGCTACCAGCCCGAAGGACACCGTCAGAGATCCGATCGAACGTGCGGCCATGAATGCACCTATCCTGGACTACTTCTCACGAGTGACGCCGAAAGCCTTCGTAAGGCTCTGTTTTATCTCAAGTACATCATGCCACCGGTCGCCGGTCTTTTCCAACCGCGACGGTACGTCCTTGATTGTAAAGTCCGTAGGCTCGGCCCCCTCGAGCTCCTCCCACGTCAGGGGCATCGATACCGGGGCCCCGGGAACCCCGCGCGGGGAGTAGGCGACGTTGAGCGTCTTACCCCGTACGTTCATGTTGTAGTCGATGAATATCTTGCCGGTGCGCTTCTCCACCGCCCACTCCATGGTGATCTCCCGGGGGTGCTCGCGCATGACGTGCCGGCCGACCGTCTCGCAGATGTGCCGTGCCTCATCGAAGGTCACGGTGCGCTCGATGGGCACGAACACGTGCAGGCCGGTCTTGCCGGAAGTCTTCACCACCGCCTGGAGCGACATCTGCTGCAGCAGATCGCGCAGCCAGAACGCGACGCGCCTGCCTACCGCAAAACCGCGCTTGTTCAGCTCCGGCTCCGCCCCCTTGGCCTCCTTGCCGGAGTAGATATAGGGGTCGATGTCGAATACCAGGTAGTCCGGATAGTTGAGGATCGAGGCTTCGAGGGCCGCCAGCGAACTCGCATAGTCGGTCTTGGCGCCGGCTGCCTCCGGCAGCAGCGACGCGCGCGAATGCCATACGTGAAACTCCAGCGTTCCCACCTGCCCGAGCCACAGGAGCGTGGGCAGGTTGTTGGCCAGGAGGTAGTGCTGCCGCTCGTCTTTGGTCTCCGAAAATACCGTAACCGATTCCACGAAGTCCGGCAGCGACTGCGCCCAGTGTTTCTGAAAGAAGCGCTCACCGTTGATGCCCTCGGGCATGCGGATCATGGTGAGTGGCCGGTCCGCGAGATGCGGCAGCATGAAGCGCGCTACGCGCGCCAGATAAACGAGCAGGTCGCGCTTGGTGATGGCCTCGCGCCGCAGCTTCGGCTGCGCCGGCCAGTAGATGCGCTCCAGGTTCGTCAGCTTGATGCGCGCCGCGCCCACCTGCAGCTCGAGGTTCTTGGCTGGGTTCTGCAGCTGCGCCACGATCTCGGCGCCGCCTTCCGCCGTCGGTGCCGCGCGTTCCTGTACCGCTGCGGCGGGGCGTCGCGCGCGCTGCGCCGGCGTTTTGGCCGCGACAGCCGGCTTGCTGCGCTTCTTCACCACGCTTTTGGCCGCCACGTCATCGCGCAGACGCAGGAACACGGGCGCCCGCAGTGCGCCTGCGGGAGTCCATTCGCTGTAGGTGACCTCGGCAACCAGTTGTGGCTTGAGCCAGGTCGTGGGCCGATGCAGGGGCGGCGGCTCGGCAAAGGGCGGCTCGTTGCGCTCAAGGCGCGCGGCGCGCTTGAGAAACTCGGCGATGCTCGCCTCTTCGAGTCCTGAACCGACGTGGCCTGCATAACGCAGGGCCTTGCCCTCGTAGTAGCCGAGCAAGAGCGCGCCGAGCGTCTCACGGGCCCCCTTGCCACGCGTATAGCCGCCGATGACGAACTCTGCGGACTGCGAGGACTTGATCTTGAGCCAGGCGCGTGAGCGCGCACCGGCCTGATAAGTGCTGTCCAGCCTCTTGGCCATGATGCCCTCGAATCCCAAAGCGAGTGCCGCATCGTAGAGCTCCTGAGCGTTCGACGAAGAGTGCATCAGCTGCAGATGTGCCGCGGGCAGCAGACACTGGGCGAGGTAGCGGTGTCTGTCAGCGTAGACCGCGTGCCGCAGGTTCAGACCGGCAAAGTGCAGCAGGTCAAAGCACACCAGAACTACCGCGGCGCTGCGCTGCGCTGCGGCGATTTCGGCGGCTGACTTCAGTTGGGCCCGGTTCTGCAACGCATTGAAGGAGGGTCGGCCGGAGGGATCCAGCGCCACGATCTCGCCATCGAGAATCAAGGTACCGGCGGGGTGGGCCGCCAGATCCGCGCTCAGCTCGGGAAAGAATCCGGTCAGGTCCAGGCCGCGACGCGAACTCAAGCGGACCGCACCGTGATCGACCGAGGCGATGACGCGGTAGCCATCGAGCTTGGGCTCGTAGCGCCAGGCGGGGTCCGACGCTGCGAATGTGCCGCTCTCGGCCAGCATCGGCAGCAGCTTCTTTGGCATCATTTCCGCAGGTCCTTGAGGGGCCAGGCGTGCGGCCGGCAGCCGCTGGCTCACGTGGCGCGGCGCCACCTCCTCGAGGCTCACTTCCGAAAGCACCGACCGGTGGCGGGCCAGCAGGTCGTTGGCGTGCGCGAAGCGGTCCTTGTGCTTGATCAGCAGCCACTGGTTCGTCTTCGCGGTGCGCACCAGGGTGTAGGAGCCCTTGAGCTTCTCGCCGCACAGGAAGAAGCTCAGCTTGCCCGCGGCGAGTTCGGCACGCACGCGAGTCTGCGCCGCGCCGCGGTCGTCGAAGGCGTAGCGGCCGCCCTCGTCCGGGGAGTAGAGGCCGCAGTCCCATACGATTACGTTGCCGGCACCGTACTGTTTCGCCGGGATGACTCCCTCGAAGGAGCCGTAGTCGAACGGGTGGTCCTCGACTTCGATCGCCATGCGCTTGTCACCCGGATCGCTCGAGGGTCCCTTGGGGACCGCCCAGGACTTGAGCACGCCGTCGAGTTCGAGCCGGAAGTCGTAGTGCAGCGCCCGTGCCGCATGCTTCTGCACGACGAAAAGCAGCGGGCCCGGGCGCTCCACTGGCCGGGATGCGGGCGGCTCGGGCGTGCGGGTGAAGGTGCGCTTGGATGCGTAGCGCTCAAGGGGCTGCTTACTCATGGCGGCGCATCCACGCGGCCGCCCCGGCCAAGAGTGCCTCCCGGACCGCAGCATCTCGCCTGCCCGTGCGTGCCGGCACATGGAAGGAGTGATCCGCATCGGCGATCCATTCGAGACTCGCGCGCGGCCCGAGCCGGTCGGCGACCTGCAGCAGCAGTGTGCGCTGCGCCAGCGCATCGTGCGTGCCCTGCACGAACAGCATCGGGATGTGCACGTCCTGCAGGTGTGCCGCACGCTCCACGCCGGGCTTGCCGGCCGGATGCAGTGGAAAGCCGAGGAACACGAGCCCGCGCACGCCCGGCAGCGGGGACAGCGCCTGGGCCTGCGAGCTCATGCGCCCGCCGAAGGAACGGCCGCCGGCGAACAGCGCCAGTGCCGGGGCGCGCTCGCGCGCCGCGATGATCGCGGCGCGTACGGTCGCGTGGCATACGGCCGGCGGATCCGGGCGGCGCGCGCCACCCTCCAGGTAGGGAAACTGAAAGCGCAGTGTGGCGACGCCGTGCCGGGCGAGAATGCCGGCCGCGTCCCGCATGAAGGCGTGATGCATGCCAGCGCCGGCGCCGTGCGCGAGTACATAGCAGGCGCTGGCCGCGGGCGGCAGGAGCCACAGCCCCGACACCCGCTGTTGCGGTCCGAGGAGCAGCGTCAGAGGCTCGGCGGGATCCGGGCTGGCCGCTGGGTGCGCCACGTCATCGGCCTATTCGACCGCCCCGATCCAGGCGCCATAGGGTGGCAGCGTGATGCGCGTGCCCGGCACGGCGACGCTGATCTCTCCGGGGCTCGAGAGCAGCGTGCGGAAATGACTGCCTGCAAAACCGGCGGCCGTGCCATTGAGCGTCACGGTCTGCGCCTGCGCCGACATGTTCAGGCACACGAGGATGCCGGAGGCCTCGGGTGTCATGCGTGCGTAGCTCAGTACCCGTGTATTGGTGGGATCGAGCAGCACCAGGCGTCCCGTGCGCAACGCCGGGTCCCCACGCCGCAGGGCGATGAGCTTCTTGTACCAGCTCAGCAGCGACTCGGCGTCCGCGAGCTGTGCTTTAACGTTGACCTCGCGGAAATTGGCGGCCACCGGCAGCCAGGGGTGTTCGCTGACCGTGAAGCCTGCCTGTGGCGTCGCGTCCCACTGCATCGGGGTGCGCTCGCCATCGCGGCCCTTCTCCTTCGGCCACCCGGTGATGCCGATCGGATCGCGCACATCCTCCACCCGCGCCGGCGCGGCGGTGGCCTGGCCGATTTCCTCACCCTGATATAGAAGTGCCGCGGCGCGCGAGGTCAACAGCAGCGTGGCGAGGATCTTCGCTATCTCAGTGTTGTGGACCCCATCACCGAAGCGGTCCCAGCTACGCACGTTGTCATGGTTATCGAACAACAGCAAAGGCTGCGAGCCCTGCAGGCCGGAGGATGCCTCGGTAATGCGGCGGCGGAACTCGCGGGCATCGAGGCGTGTCTCGAATGCGAAAGCGGTATCCATCGGCAGCTGCAGTTCATCGTGGCGGGCACCGCCGTACCAGCTGCTCAGCTGCGCAGTGCTCTTCACGTAGGTCTCGCCGATCAGCACGCGCTCACCCGGATAGTGATCGATCATGGCGCGCATGCGCCGCAGTAGCCCATGCACCTCCGGCAGGTTGTTGGTATGGGCGTCGCTCAGGACCGGGTCCCCCTGCGCGCTGCGCCCGCCGAGCGGCGGCGAGCTGCGCAACTGCGGATCCTTGTAGAGCGCGGTGATGGCGTCGAGCCGGAAGCCGGCGACGCCGCGATCCAGCCAGAAGCGCATGACCTCGAACAGCGCACGCTCTACGTGTGGGTTGCGCCAGTTCAGGTCCGGTTGCTGCCGATAGAAGCGGTGGTAGTAGAACTGATCGATGCCGGGAACGTATTCCCAGGCCGAACCGCCAAAGATGCTCACCCAGTTATTGGGCGGCCGATGTCTGCCGGCGGCGTCCGGCACGCCGTTGCTCCAGATGTAGAAATCGTGCACCACCGAGCGGCGTGAGCGCGTGGCATCGATGAACCACGGATGCTGATCGGAGGTATGGTTCAGCACCATGTCGATCACCACGCGGATGTTGTGCTTCTGTGCCTCGGCCAGCAGCCGGTCGAAGTCAGCCAGCGTCCCGTACTGTGGATCCACGTTTTCGTAATCGCTGACGTCGTAGCCGAAGTCGACGTGCGGCGAGGGAAAGAACGGCGCGAGCCAGATGGCGTCGACCCCGAGGGCCTCCAGGTAATCGAGCCGCTTGGCGATGCCGTTCAGGTCGCCGACGCCATCACCGTTGGAATCCTGGAAGCTGCGCGGATAGATCTCGTAGATCACCGCGTACTTCCACCAGGGGTCTTCCGTGGCGCGCGGCACCGGCGCCGCGCATGGCGCATTCATCCACAGTGAGGCGAGAAGCAAAGCCAGCGCCACTTGCCACGGCGGCACCGCTGTCCCTGGTTTCGCGACTGGAGGCATTACGCCATTGGGTTCCCGGCCTGCTCGAACCCCATAGTACCTGCAAACGTCGGCCAGGCGCGTGGTACAGGCTGCCGCGCCCGCGCGGACCATGTCAGGTCGGCGGCCGTCAATGCGCGCCGAGCATTGAGGCAAACGCATCGGCTACACGCTTGAGATGGCGCGCGGTGTGGCTCACCTGGCCCTCAAACACGCGCCCGATCGCGAGCCCCGTCAGGCAATAGTGCATGAAGTCCAGCGCCTCACGCAGCTGCGCGTCAGTGAGCTGCGTCTCGTGGAATAGCGCGCGCATCACCCGCAGGTGCGCGCGTCCCTGGCGCTGCTCCCACGCGCGCGCCCGGCGCTTTCTGCGACCGCGGGTGGCCCTGAGTATCTCGAGGGAGACGCGGTAGTAGTCGCCCTGGTAGTGGGCCCACATGCGGCGCACGAACAGCCTCGCCCGCGCGGCGCGCGAACCGCGCGGCAGCGGCGCCGCCCCCATCACGTCGATGAAACGCGCGTAGGCGAGTCCGAGGATGGTCTCCAGGATCTGCTCCTTGGAGCCGAAGTGGTGCTGGGCGGCCCCCCAGGTCACGCCGGCGCGGCGCGCGATTCGCTGGGAGGTGGCTGCGGCATAGCCGTGCTCGCGTATCAAAGAGAGGGTGGCCTCGAGGAGGCGCGCGCGCGTGCGCTGGGTCTTCAGCGCCTGGCGGCCGGGGTGATCGAGGTGTGGGGTATTCATGCGCCTCAGAAAAATATACACACCCGCGGCGAACGGGGCTACACTGAGCTCAGAAAAACATTTCACCGGAAATGTTTTCTCGGTGGGGAGTTTCATGACCATCGAAGAGCGCAACAAGAAGCTCGTCCAGGAATTCTTCGGACTCCTGAACCGCGGCGACGTGGCGAGGATCGTCGCCGCCTATGCTGTCGACGGGCAGCTGCAGACCATGGGCCGTACGCTGATATCCGGCCGTTTCACGCGCGCGCAGATCGAGGCCGCCGCCGGTCAGATCTATCAGGCCTTTCCACAGGGCCTCGCCTTCACCATCGATGCGATGACCGCTGAGGGGGAGCGCGTCGCCGTCGAGGCACATTCGCAGGGGCGACACGCCTCCGGGGTGATCTACAGCAACGAATACCACTTCCTGTTCGTATTTCGCGAGGGCAGGCTCGAGCTGCTCCGGGAGTACATGGATACCGAGCGGGTTACCGACATCCTGTGCGGCGGCCAGCGGCCCGCCGCGGCGGCCGCAACGTGAGCGGCGCGCCCGAAGGGGCGACTCCCCCCGTCACGCTCGATCCCTACGATCACCGTTTCCACTGGGACCCGTATCCGTTTTACCGCGCGGCGCGCGAGCGCGACCCGGTGTACTTCTACGAGCCGGGCGGTTTCTGGCTGCTGACAAAATGGGACGACGTGAACCGCGCCTTCCGCGACCACAAGACCTTCATCAACAGCGGTGCGGTGGCGCTTGAGAAGGATGCGAACGAGAAGCTGCCGTACCCACTCTTCATCGGCAGTGATCCGCCCGAGCACACCCGCCAGCGTGCGGTGCTGACGCCGCTCATGATGCCCGCGGCGCTTCAGAAACTGGAGGGATTCATCCGCGCGCGCACTATCGAGCTGCTGGCGCCCCACCTCGCGAGCGGGCGGCTCGATTTTGTCGCCGACCTCGGCTGCTACCTGCCGATGGACGTCGTCTCCATCCTCATCGACGTGCCGCCGGCCGATCGCGACAGGGTGCGCGGCTGGGCGGACGACCTCATCGCGCGCGAGGACCGCCAGACAGACCTCGCCGACCGTAACGTCGCCGGCTACATGAACCTCGCACAATACTTCGAGGCGCACACTGCGCAGCACGCGGGCGAGTCTCATAAGGAGGATCTCCTGGGCGCGATGCTGCGCGCGCAGTCCGCGGGCCTGATGTCGCACGCCGAAGTGGTTGGGAATCTGATCCTGCTGGCTATCGCGGGCAACGAGACCACCACCAAACTCATCGGCAACATGGCTTACCGGCTGTGGGAGCACTCCGAGCAGCGGCGCTGGCTTGTCGAGGATGCGGGACTGATCCCGCAGGCAATCGAGGAGACCCTGCGCTTCGACGGTTCCTCGCAGATTCTGGTGCGACGCGTGGGGGTTGACGTCACGCTGCGCGGCAAGTTGCTGCGCAAGGGCGATCGCGTCGGGCTGTGCGTCATTTCCGCCAATCGCGACGCCGACAAGTTCGCGAATCCGGAGGTTTTCGATATCCGCCGCGGCAGCAGGGACCACATGGCCTTCGGCTATGGCGTGCATGCCTGCCTGGGCGCTGCCCTCGCGCGCCTCGAGACCCGCGTCGTATTCGAGGAAGTACTGCGTCGGCTGCCGGACTACGAGATCGAGGTGGCGGGCCTGCGACGGGCTCACAACCCGAACGTGCGCGGCTTCACGCATGTGCCGGCGCGCTTCACGCCGGCGGCCGCATGAGCGTTCGCGCGGCAGAGGGCGTGCCGGGTGAGGGTCGGCTGCTCATCGACGGGCGCCTCACTGCGGCGCGCTCGGGCCGGCGCTACCCGAACATCAATCCTGCCAACGAGGAGATCCTCGGCAACGTGGCGGATGCCGGACCCGAGGACGCGGAGGAGGCGATCGCGGCTGCCCGCCTGGCCTTCGATGAGTCGGCGTGGGCGAGCGATCACAGTCTGCGCCAGCACTGCCTCACCCAGCTGCGCGACGCGCTGCGCGCGCACAGCATCGCGCTCTACTCTCAGATCGTGGCCGAGGTGGGGGCGACGATGGCGATTACCGCCAGCGGGCCCCAGGGCTCCGGCCCCATGGCGATACTCGACTATTACCTCCAACTGATGCAGCGCTACGACTGGGAGCAGGAGCTGCCGGTGACGCATCACATGGGCGTACCGAGCAGGCGCCTGATCTGGAAGGAAGCCGCAGGAGTGGTGGGGGCGATCACGCCGTGGAATTTCCCGTTCCAGATCAACATGGCGAAGCTCGCCCCGGCGCTCGCCGCCGGCTGCACCGTCGTCCTCAAGGCCGCGCCCGAGACACCCTGGACGGCGACTTTCATCGGACGCCTCGCCGCCGAGCACACCGACATGCCCTCCGGAGTACTGAACGTCCTGACCTCGAGCGACCGCGCCGCGCTCGGTGCCCAGCTGGTCCGCGATCCGCGCATCGACGTGATCTCCTTCACCGGCTCGACGGTGACCGGGCGGCAGGTGATGGCGAGCGCCAGCGCCAGCGTCAAGCGCGTGTTCCTTGAACTCGGGGGTAAGTCGGCCACCATCGTGTTGGACGATGCCGATTTCAGCTCAGCGCTCCTGGCAGGCTTTGCCGTCTGCTATCACGCCGGGCAGGGGTGTGCGATTGCGACGCGCCTGCTGCTGCCGCGCAGTCGCTACGCCGAGGGGATCGAATTCCTTGCGGCTGGATTCACTCAATTGCAGTACGGCGATCCGTTCGCGCCGGGCCAGATCATGGGACCCCTCATCAGCGCTCAGCAGCAGGCACGTGTGCTGGAGTACGTCGACATCGGGCGTCGGGAGGGCGCGCGCCTGGTCTGCGGCGGGCGTCGACCCGCGCACCTGCCACGCGGTTATTACGTGGAGCCCACCCTGTTCGCCGACGTCACCAATGACATGCGGATCGCGCAAGAGGAGATCTTCGGTCCGGTCCTCGTCGTCATTCCCTATGACAGTGACGAGGAGGCCGTGCGCATCGCCAATGACTCCATCTATGGCCTCTCCGGAGCCATCATCGGTTCCCCCGAGCGGGCGCTACGCATGGCGCGCCTGATCCGCAGCGGCACTCTTAACATCAATGGCGCAAACTTCTTTGCCCCTGATGCACCCTTCGGCGGCTACAAGCAAAGTGGTATAGGCCGTGAAATGGGTGAGGCCGGCTTTGAGGAGTATCTGCAGACCAAGACGGTCGCGGTACCCCCGCTCTGAGGCTGCTCAATGAACGACTCCTATCTCAAGGGTCAGGTAATCGTGGTCACCGGGGCCTCCAGGGGAATCGGGCTCGCGACCGCCACGAGCCTGGTGCGCCGTGGCGCGCAAGTGGCACTCATTGCGCGCAACCGCGCAGCGCTCGAGGCTGCCGTCGCGGCACTCGACCCGGAGCACGCGCTGGCGGTGAGTGCGGACGTCTGCGACCGCAGCGGCGTTGGCGCGGCCATGGCGCAGGTTGCCGCCAGGTTCGGGCGCATCGACGGTCTTGTGAACAATGTCGGCTTCCAGTTCGCGCGGCGACTGGAGATCATGGGCGAAGCCGAGATACGGCAGTTGATCGACCTCAACTTCGTGAGTGCCGTGTTCGCCTGCCAGGCTGCCATCCCCTATTTGCGGGCGGCCGGCGGCGGCCGCATCGTGAATATCTCCTCCTCCACCGTGCGCCACGAGAATGAGTTCTCGCACGTCGGGCTCTACTCCGCGAGCAAGGCGGCCCTGGAACACTTCTCGCGCGAGCTGCGGCACGAACTCAAGCGCGACCGGATCACGGTGACCGTATTCAGCCCCGGCGCTGCCGCGACCGGGAGCGTCGCCAACTTCGATCCGCAGGCGTTGCAGGAGGCGATGGCGGATTGGCTCACCAAGGGGCCCACCTTTGACGGCGCTCTGCAGCCGCAGACTCTCGGCGAGGCTATCGCCGCGTGCTTCGAGTTTCCGCCCGGCGCTGCGCCGGAGTTCGTGGAAGTGCGCCCGAGCATACCAACGCCGAAGATGCTCGAATCCGAGTGGAAGCAAGAACCGTGAGTATCGGCTTCATTGGTCTTGGTAACCTCGGCGCGCCCATGGCGCGGCAATTGCTGAAGCTCGGCGAGCAGCTGGTCGTTTTCGACGTGGCGCAAGACCGCATCGCAGAACTCACCGCTCTCGGCGCGCGCGCCGGCGGCAGCGTACCCGAACTGGCCCGCAGCTGCCGCGTGATCGGGCTGTGTGTCCGCGATGAGCCCGAGATCGCAGGCCTGCTGCACGGATCCGCAGGGCTGCTCGCACACATGGCGAACGACACTGTCATCGCCGTCCACAGCACGGTGACGCAGGCGGCCATTCTCGAGTGGGCGCGGGCGGCGCAGCAGCGCGCGGTTCACCTGATCGATGCGCCGGTCACCGGCGGGGCGGCAGGTGCGCAGGCCGGGACGCTCACCTGCATGGTGGGCGGCGCGGCCTCCGTGTTCGAACGCTGCCGCCCGGTCTTCATGACCTCGGCGGCGAAGCTGATCCACGCAGGTCCTGTGGGCTCGGGGATCCTGCTGAAGCTGTGCAACAACCTCATGAGCTATGCGGCGTTTACGGCCGTCCACGAGGCCGATCGCCTGGCGCGCGCAGGCGGGCTCGATCCGGCACTCGTGGTGGAGGTCGGTCGCAGCAATGGCGTCGTCACCGCACAGATGGAAGCCTTCCTCAGCAATCGCGCGAGAATGGCGGCAGGGGGGCCGCAGGCGCTGCAGGAGCTGTTCGCGCCGTTTGCGGCGCTGGCGCAGAAGGACCTCGCAGCCGCGCTCGCGAGCGCGCGGTCGCTCGGGCTTGAGCTGCCGGGCACCGAGTGCGTTGCCGAGCTGATCGAAAACGTGTTCCTCAACTACCACAACTGACGGGGCGGCCATGAACCAATACGACCGCGGCAAGGGCGAGGCAAAATTCAACGAGGTCTACGGGAGCGATCTTGGGGCCTTGCCCGGCGCCGGGGCCTCGCCCTTCATCGACTACATGCTGGAGACGCTCTTCGGAGTCCTGTGGCAGGACCCCGCGCTCTCGATCCGCGAGCGCCGCCTGCTGGTCATCGGTGTTCTGGCCGCGCAGGGGGAGGACGCGACGCTCGCGATCCAGCTGCGCTGCGCCCTGAATCGCGGTGAACTGACGGCGGCGCAGCTGCAGCCGCTCGCGACCTTCCTCACGCAGTACGTCGGCTACCCACGCGGTTCGCGAATGCTGCGCGTGTGCAACGAGCTGCTGGCGGCGGCGCGCTGAGGCGCCGGGCAGTGGCGCCTCAGGAGGGCGGCGGCCCCTCACTGATGCGCACCAGGTCCTTCGGCCGCAGCCATTTGCGGAACGCGTCCTGCACCGCCGTACCGTCGAGCGTCACGAAGTGCTGTGCCGCGCGCGTCGGCTCATCCAGCGGCAGCCCCAGGTCGGTGCGCCCGAGCATGCCCTCGGCGATTTCCGTGATGCCGGCTTCCGAGAGCGGCAACTGGCGTACCAGGCAGGCCTTGGCACGCGTCAGCTCATCGCTGCCGACCGCTGTGTCCTGCATGGCCGTGATCTCCTGCGCTACCAGGGTGCCTGCCTTGACCACGTTCTGCGGGTCGCTCGCGTATTCGACGAGGTAGACGCTGCGGGTGCGCCCGGCCTGCAGTACCGAGTTCACCGAGTACACCAGGCCGGCGTTCTTGCGCAGGTCGATGCTCAGGCGCGTGGCGTAGAAACTGCCCCCGAGCACCGCGTTGCCCAGCTGCAGCGAATAGTAATCGGCATCGGCGCGGGTGAGGCCGAGGGTCTGGGCGAGCACCACCCGATCCTGCACGCGGCTCGCATCCGGCACCGCGATGCTGCTCACCGGGTTGTCCGGAACCGTGGGCAGATCGATGTCAGGCAGAGGGCCGGCCGCCCGCCAGGCGCCAAAGTATTTCTCGATCGTGGCGCGCGCGGCTGCCGGTGTGACCTTGCCGATCACGACCACGGTGCTCAGATCGGGGCGGAATACGCTCGCGTAATAGTTGCGCACCGACTGCGGCGTCAGCGTGCGCACGCTCTCGGGTGTGGCCAGGCGCAGTCCCGGATCGCTCGCCGGGAAGAGCGCCTTGCGCAGCGATCGCTGCGTGAGGAACCCCGGACTGTCGTTGCGGGCCGCGACCCCCAGTGCCAGCTGGTTGCGTATCACCTGCAGCGCCGCATCCGGGAGCGCAGGATGCAGCTGGTTGTCGGCGAGCAGCTCGACCGCCCGATCAAAGTACTCGCTCAGAACCTGTGTCGAGAAGTCGGTGCCGGCCTTCTCCTTGGCGCCGATCGCATCGAGCGCCTGCTGAAATTCGACCCGGTCGAGGCGCTCGCTGCCGTAGGTCAGCAACCGATCGAGCAGCGGCGCCACTCCTTCGGCTCCCTTCGGTTCCTGCATCTCGGGGCGATTGCGGATATGCCCGTAGACGCTCACGGTGTCGCTGACGTCCTCCGGTTGCACGATCAGCGTGAGGCCGTTGGGAAGCTGGCTGACGATGGGGTGCAGGGTCGAGGGCGGCACCTCGAGGCGCGTGAGAGCCTTCTGCGCCCAGGGTGGCAGCAGCGTCGGATGCGCATCCCCCAGGGAGATGGTTTCCTGACCGCCGAAACCGCCACGCGCGGCGACCGGGGCGCCCGAGCCGCGCGGCTGCATGACACCGGTGATTGAGTGCCCGAGATCCAGGTACTTGCGCGCGACGCGGTTGACGTCCGCGACTGTGACACGCTCGATCCGCTGCAGGTCCTCATCGGGCGAGTTCAGCCCGTAGAGTGCGATGGCGTCCGACCAGACTGAGGCAAGCTCGGGAATCGAGTTGCGCTGCAGCTGGTCGGCAGCCCGCTCCTGCAGTTTCGCCGCCTCCACCAGTTCCTCGGGAACGCCCTCGCGTGCGACGCGGGCGAGGATTGCGCGCACGTCGGTCTCCAGCGCCTTCGGGTCATCACCGGTGGTGAAGGAAAGCACCGCATAGGCAAGGCCGGCCTGCGGCAGGGGGTCGAGGGCGAACTCCGCCGCCGTCGCTTTGCCCCTGGGCACGAGTCCATAGAGCTCGAAGCGCTTGCTGTCGAGCACGTCCGCCAGCACCTCGAGAGCGGCGAAGTCCGGGTCCTGCGGACCGGGAGTGCGGGTGGCGATCATGAGCGTGCCGGAGGGCTGGTCCGTGTCCACCTTGAAGGAGGCAGGCTGGACCGGCTGCAGGTGCACCACCGGCTTGGGCGGCAGCTTCTTGGCCGGGATGTCCTCGAAGAGCCGGCGGACCTCGGCGAGCGCCGCCTGCGGCTCGACATTGCCGGCGATCACGAGGATCGCGTTGTTGGGCGCGTACCAGGTGTCGTGGAAGCTCTTGAGCATCGCCGCCGTGGTCTTGTCGAAGGACGGTCGCGTACCCAGGGCGTCGTGCGCGTAAGGGGTGCCGGCGAACATGCGCGCGCGCAGCTTCTCGAACAGCGTGTAGCTGGGTTCGGACATGTCCTGCGCCACTTCCTGCTCGATCGCGCCGCGCTCGTTCTGCCACTCCTTGGGGGATGCAAGCACCGCGCGCATACGCAGTGCCTCGATGTGCAGCGCTATGTCGAGGTCCTCGGCCGGCACCGTGAAGAGGTACTGGGTCAGGTCCTCGCGGGTGTTGGCGTTGAAGTCGCCTCCGAGGATGCTGCCGATGTCGGCGAGCTGCTCAGCCGAGAGCCCGGGACTGCCGCGGAACATCATGTGCTCCTCGGCGTGCGCAGTACCGGGGAAGCCGGCCGGCGCCTCATCGGAGCCCGTCAGGTAGTTGACCGAGGTCGCGACCACCGGTGCCAGCGAGTTGTGCACGATCACCACGCGCAGGCCGTTGGCGAGCGTGGCGCGCAGGACACCGGGCTCTTCGTCAGCCCGGACGAGCGCGCTCAGCAGTACGAGGACAGCGAAAAGCGCCGCGGCGGTCAGCCGGCGCGCGGGTGGGGCATGCAGCATGGCGGGATCCTGATAGCGGGCAGGTGGGCAGTATATGCGATGCCGGTGCTGCCACTTTCTGCCACTAAGCATCGTTTGCCGGTCTTTTTTGCATCACCGCCGCGTCCCTCGGCGGGGTTGAACTGTGACTCGTAGGGGAAGCGCAAGTTCCGCTTCCGCCAATACACAGCAACCGCACAAGGAGACCGACGATGACCCCCCTCAAAGCAAGATTGCCGATTCGTGCGCTGGGCCTGGCAGTACTGACCTGCGGCCTGACACTGCCGGTCGTGGCCGCCGTTCCGGAAGCACCGGGCGAGCCCTCCAAGCAGTCCAACATCGGCGCCCTGACTGGGCTGGCCGTCGGCGCGGCCGCGGCAGGTCCGGTCGGTGCGGTGGTGGGCGTCGTGGCTGGCGCGTTCATCGGCGACCGCTATCACCGCCAGAAGAAGGCGGCCGCCGCGATCAGCGCCGACCTGGACAAGAGCGAGGACGAACGCGCGCGCCTGGTAATGAACGTATCCGCGCTCGATGCATCGCTTGCGAAGGTGCAGGCCCACGACAGCGAGCTCGGGCAGACGCTGGCGCGTACCGACCAGATCGGCCTGGACGTCAGCTTCAAGACCAACGACGACTCGATCCCGGAACAGACCCTGGCGCCTCTGCAGCGCATCGGTGCACTCGCGGCGGCGCTGCCGCAGACCGTCGTACGCATTGCCGGCTACGCTGATCCGCGTGGCTCGGATGCCTACAACGATGCGCTGTCACTGCGGCGCGCCCAGGGGGTCGCGGCGCTCCTGACGGCCAGCGGCGTCCCCGCGGGCCGCATCCTCATCGAGGCCCACGGCAGCAGCGAATCGCAGAGCGAACAGGGCGACCTCGACGCCTACGCCCTGGATCGCCGCGTCACGGTACGCCTGGAGCAGCCCGGCAGCGGCCAGGTTGCCAGCCGTGACTAGCCCGATCAGCCTCTGCCGCCACGGTGCGCCGCGGATGAGGTCCGCGGCGCACGTTCGCGCTAGAATTTCATGGCGTGACTACCTGTGTGGCACAGCCATGAGCAGTACTTGCGTCGTGAGACTCGACGGCGCGGTGGACGCGGAAGTATCCGCCCCCGCCGCGGACCGCCTGCTGGCGGGCAAACCGCGGCTCGAGCTACGCAATTTCTTTGCCGATCCCAGCCAGCAGTTCTTCTGCGGGCGCTGGTCGGCCACGCGCGGCAAGTGGCGGGTCCGCTATAGCGAGAACGAACTGTGCGTGATGACGGCTGGTCGGGTGGTGCTCGAGAGCGCGAGCGGCGAGCGCAGCGCCTTCGGCCCAGGGGACGCGTTTGTGGTGCCGGCCGGCTTCGAGGGGATATGGGAAGTCGTCGAGGATTGCTCGAAGATTTACGCGATTTTCGAGGTACGCAGCTGATGTCCTGCCGCCGTCCCGGCACCTGACATAACACCAGATTGTCATGACGGCGGTCGCAGATTTGCGCTCGCCTGCTTCTACGCGTGCGCGCGCGGTGTGAACGTAGCTTCCTTAGCTTGTGCTCGTTCGGACCGGGAGAGATGTCGTGGAAACCATAACCGTTACTGCCTCGCGCGGCAGCAGCATGATCAGCCTGTCGGAAATGGAGCTGCTCGTCGGCAGCGCCATGGTTGTCGTGGTGCTCGCCTGGATGGTGCTTTCGCACCTCCGCCGCGACCGCCAGGATCCTCACGCCTGAGTGGCCGCCGCGGCGCCCCTCCGGCGCCCGGTGCGCGAAGTCGCCGTGCCGCGCCTGCGCGCGCCACCGGCTGCCGTGGCCTATTGCTGCGCGCGCAGCACCTCAGTGAGCGTGGTGAATATCTGATCGATCTGCGCCGGCTCCACGATCAGGGGCGGTGAGAGCGCGATGATGTCCGCCGTCTGGCGGATGAGCATGCCGCGCTCGAAGCACTTGGTATACACCTCAAAGGCGCGTGCCCCGACCTTGCCGGGGATGGACTGCAGCTCCAGACCCAGTATCAGCCCGTAGTTGCGCACGTCGATGACGTGCGGCAGGCCCCGCAGCGAATGCGCCGCCTCTTCCCAGTGCTGGGCGAGCGTCTTGGCGCGCGTCAGCAGGCCCTCGCGCTGATAGATGTCCAGCGTCGCCAGGCCCGCGGCACAGGCGGCCGGGTGTGCGGAGTAGGTGTAGCCGTGGAACAGCTCGATGCCGTCCGGCCCCTGCATGAAGGCGTCGTAGATCGCCTTGCTTACCAGCACGGCGCCCATCGGGATGCAGCCGTTGGTGAGGCCCTTGGCGACCGTCATGATGTCGGGCTGCACCTCGAACTCCTGCGCGGCGAAGGGCGAGCCGGTGCGGCCGAAGCCGGTGATCACCTCGTCGAATATCAGGAGAATCCCGTGCCGGTCGCAGATCTCGCGGATGCGCTTGAGGTAGCCTTTTGGCGGGACGAGCACGCCGGTGGAACCGGCGAGGGGTTCGATGATGACCGCGGCTATGTTGGAGGCATCGTGCAACGCCACGATGCGCTCGAGTTCCTCCGCCTGCTGCGCACCGTGCTCCGGCATGCCGCGCGAGAAGGCGTTCTTGGCAAGGTCATGGGTGCTCGCGAGGTGGTCCACGCCCGGTATCAGGCTCGCCGACCAGGTCTTGCGGTTGGGGGCGATACCGCCGACTGAGATGCCCCCGAAGCCCACTCCATGGTAGCCACGCTCGCGCCCGATTAGCCGCGTGCGCGTGCCCTCGCCGCGCGCGCGCTGATAGGCGAGCGCGATCTTGAGCGCGGTATCCACCGATTCAGAGCCGGAGTTGGTGAAGAACACATGGTCGAGGCCCTTGGGGGCGATCTTCACCACGGCGTTGGCGAGTGCGAACGCCGGCGGATGACCCATCTGAAACGGCGGAGCGTAGTCCATCGTTTCCAGCTGGGCCGCGACCGCCTGTGTGATCTCGCTGCGCCCATGACCGGCGTTGACGCACCACAGCCCCGCGACCGCATCGAGGACCTGCCGCCCCTCGGGCGTCCAGTAGTACATGCCCTTCGCCCGGGAGAGCAGGCGCGGCTTCGCCTTGAACTGCCGGTTGGGAGTAAAGGGCAGCCAGAAGGCTTCCATGTCTGAGCGGCTCAGTGGGGTCGTAGCATTCATGGTCGCGGGCTCGGGCGCAGTGGTGGGGAGGCGGAATGATAAATAAAGTGGACAAATCAGGCCACCGGGGCGATATTTTCGCCCTTCACGTCTATTATATTAAACGCTATGAACATCGATGTGGGTGCAAGGCTACGCAGCGTACGCACCACTTTCGGGCTCTCGCAGCGCGAGCTCGCCCGGCGCGCTGGCCTCACGAACGGACTCATCTCCCTGATCGAGCAGAACCGCGTCAGTCCCTCGGTCAGCTCCCTTAAGAAGGTGCTGGATGGGGTGCCGATGTCGCTCGCGGAATTCTTCACCTTGGACTTGAGCGCCGCCCCGCAGGCGTTCTACGGCACCGAGGAACTCGTCGAGCTCGGGAACGAGGAGGTGTCGCTGCGCCTGGTGGCCGCGCAGCGACCCGGGCGTCAGCTGACACTCCTGCATGAGCGCTACGCGGCCGGTGCCGCCACCGGCGAGGAGATGCTCGCGCACCGCGGCGAGGAGGGTGGCGTCGTCATCAAGGGACGCGTCGAGCTCACCGTCGGGGGCGCGACGCGCGTACTCGGACCCGGTGAGGCCTATTACTTCGCCAGTCAGCTGCCGCACCGTTTCCGCAACGTCGGACGCGAGGCGTGTGAGATCATCAGCGCCTGCACCCCACCGACTTTCTGAAGGTCCGCTCCGGATATGAACGCCAAAGCCGAACCGATCAACTGGCACGAGCGTGCCCGCTCGCTGAACTTGCGTACCCAGGCCTTTATCGACGGACGCTACGTCGACGCCGCCTCGGGCGGCACGTTCGACTCCATCAACCCGGCGACCGGCAAGCTCCTGGCGCGCGTGGCCGCCGGCGACGCCGAGGACATCAACCGCGCCGTGGCCTCCGCGCGCGCCGTGTTCCGCAAGGGCAGCTGGTCGAACCTGGCGCCGGCGAAGCGCAAGCGGCTGCTGTTCCGTTTCGCCGAGCTCATTAGCAAGCACACCGATGAGCTGGCGCTGCTTGAGACCCTCGACATGGGCAAGCCCATCTCCGACAGTCTCAAGGTCGACATCCCCGGAGCTGCGCGCTGCATCAGCTGGTACGCCGAGGCCGTGGACAAGATCTACGACGAGGTCGCGCCCACGGGCCCCGCGGCACTGGCGACGATCACGCGCGAGCCCCTCGGTGTCGTCGGCGCGATCGTGCCCTGGAACTTCCCGCTGCTGATGGCGGCCTGGAAGATTGCCCCCATCCTGGCTGCCGGCAATTCGCTGGTTCTGAAGCCCTCCGAGAAGTCCCCGCTCACCGCGCTCAAGGTCGCGGAGCTTGCGGTCGAGGCGGGCATCCCCGCGGGGGTGCTGAACGTCGTGCCCGGCTTCGGGCAGACGGCAGGCAAGGCGCTCGCACTGCACATGGACGTTGATTGCATCGCCTTCACCGGCTCGACGGCTACCGGCAAAACCATCATGCAGTATGCCGGCCAGTCCAATCTCAAGCGCGTCTCGCTCGAGTGCGGCGGCAAGTCACCGAACATCGTAATGGCCGACTATCCGGATCTGGAAAAGGCGGCGACCGCTGCCGCCTATGCGATCTTCTACAACCAGGGCGAGGTATGCTCGGCCGGTTCACGACTGCTGCTGCAGGAAGGCATCAAGGACGCGGTCCTCGAGAAAGTGCAGGCAATCGGGCGCACGATGCAGCCCGGTGACCCGCTCGACCCGGCGACGCGCCTGGGCGCGATCGTCGACGAGACCCAGATGAAGCGCGTGCTCGGCTACATCGATTCGGGGCGCCGCGATGGCGCACACCTGCGCTTCGGCGGTCGGCGCGTGCGCGAGGACAGCGGTGGCTACTTCGTCGAGCCCACCGTGTTCGAGGACGTGCGACCGGCCATGGCGATCGCGCGCGAGGAGATCTTCGGACCGGTACTGTCGGCGATCACCTTCAAGACCGTCGAGGAGGCCATCGAAATCGCCAACGACGTCGTCTACGGGCTGGCCTCAGCGATCTGGACGCGCGACGTGACCACCGCGCACCGCGTGGCGCGCGCCATACGGGCGGGCACGGTGTACATCAACTGCTACGACGCTGACGACCTCACCGTGCCGTTCGGCGGTTTCAAGCAGTCAGGCATGGGGCGCGACAAGTCCCTGCACGCCCTCGAGAAGTACACCGAGCTTAAGACCACCTGGCTCGACCTGTCGTGAGGGAGCAGCCGCAGCTGCCCGCCGCGTGAGCGCGGCGCTTCGATTTCTTGCCAGCGCGCCACGGGGCTTCGCCGACCTCCTGACCCGCGAGCTGCAGGCCTGCGCGGCCGTGGACGTCCGCGAGCGCGCCGGCGGCGTTGCCTTTGGCACTGCTCTCGAGAGTGCCTACCGCGCCTGCCTGTGGTCGCGCATCGCCAACCGCGTCTACCTGGAGGTGGCGCAGTTCGAAGCGCGCGATACCGAGCAGTTCTATGCCGGCGTGGTGAGGATCGACTGGAGCGCACACCTGGCGCCGGGCGCGACCCTCGCGTGCGAGTTCAGCGGCAGGCATCCCACGATCGACAATACCCACTTTGGCGCCCTGAAGCTCAAGGACGGAATCGTCGATGCGCTGCGCGCCGCCACCGGCGCGCGTCCCGACATCGTGCTCGAACGGCCCGACGTGCGCGTGCACGCCCACGCGCACGGCACCCAGGTTACCGTTTCGCTCGACCTGTCCGGGGAGAGCCTGCACCGGCGCGGCTACCGGGGCGCGGCCGGCGAGGCACCGCTGAAGGAGAACGTCGCCGCCGGCGTGCTGATGCGCTCGCAATGGCCGGAGCTGGCCGCGCAGGGGGCCGAGTTCCTCGATCCGCTGTGTGGCTCGGGGACCTTCTGCATCGAGGCGGCCCTCATGGCCAGCAACCGCGCCCCGGGTCTGACGCGCGAATATTTCGGATTCCTCGGCTGGCGGGGTCACGACGCGGCGCTGTGGGAGGCATTGCGCGCGCAGGCCGCAGAAGCTGCCCGCGCCGCAGGTGATACGGAGGTCGTGGTGCGGGGTCAGGACCGCAGCGCGATGGCCATCCGCAGCGCACGGGAGAACTCGGTGCGCGCCGGCGTCGATGACTGGGTGCGCTTCGGGGTCGGCGAGCTCAGCGGCGCCGCGCCGCTGGCGCAGCGACCGCCAGCACGCCCGGGCCTCGTGTGCACCAATCCTCCCTACGGCATACGCATGGAGGACCGCGAAGGCGCGCGGCTCATCCATCGGGAGCTCGGAACGGTACTGCGGGAGCGCTTCCAGGGCTGGAGCGCGGCCATCCTCACCGGCGCCCCGGAGCTCGGCCGTGAACTCGGACTGCGCGCCTACCGCACCCACACCGTCTGGAACGGCGGCATCGAGTGCCGCCTGCTGCGTATCCAGGTCGAGCCCGAGAGTGCCCGCGAGGTGGGGAGCCTCGGCAAGGGTGGAGCACATCTGAAGGACAGTCCCGGCGCGCGCATGTTCGCGAACCGCCTCGCCAAGAACCTCAAGCGGCTGCGCAGCTGGGCGCAGCGCGAGGACATCACCTGCTATCGCCTCTACGACGCGGACATGCCCGAGTACGCGTTCGCGATCGACGTCTACGGTACGCTCGAGCCGCAGGAGCAGTGGCTGTACGTGCAGGAATACGCGGCGCCGGCGGAGATCGAGCTCGATGCCGTACGCCGCAGGCGCGGCGAGGTATTGATCTCGCTGCCGGAGGTCACCGGCGTGCCCGAGGAGCGTATCCAGGTGCGTACGCGCCGCCGCACCAAGCGCGGTGAGCAGTATGAGAAGCTCGACGCTCAGGAGAATTTCCATCGCATCGCCGAGGCGGGCCTCAGGTTCCGGGTCAACTTCGAGGACTATCTGGACACCGGGATATTCCTCGACCATCGGCTGACGCGGGCGCGGTTGCGCGAGGCGGCACGCGGCAAGCGCTTTCTGAACCTGTTCGCGTACACCGGTACTGCCAGCGTCTATGCCGCCGCTGGCGGTGCCCTCGTCACCACGAGCGTCGACATGTCACGCACCTACGTCGACTGGGCGCAGCGCAATCTGGCGCTGAATGGCTTTACCGGTGCGCAGCACCGCCTGGTACAGGATGACTGCCGCCAATGGCTGGCGCGGATGGTGCAGGGCGATGAGAGGTTCGATCTCATTTTTCTTGACCCTCCGACCTTCTCCAATTCCAAGCGCATGGAGGGGGTGCTCGACATCGAGCGCGACCACGGCGAGCTGATCGCAGCCGCCATGCAGCTGCTGGCGCCGGCGGGCCTGCTGGTGTTCTCTACCAACGCGCAGCGGTTCCGGCTCGACGAGCAGCTCGGCACACGCTTCGCCGTACAGGATATCTCCGCGGCCACGTTGCCGGTGGACTTCGAGCGCAACCCGAAGATCCACAAGTGCTACGAGATCCGCGGCCGCTGAAGTAATGGGGCGCCAGGGGTGGCGACCTGCGCTTTCAATAGGCGGTCAGTGGCGCGGCGGTTTCCGCTGTCACCGGCAGCCCGCCGATGCCGGCAAAGACCACCGGTACCGCGATCTCTCCCAGGGGCGAATTTCTCCACACGGCAAAGTGCAGGTGTGGCCCCGAGGTAAAACCGGTGTTGCCGGAGTCGGCGATATATTCCCCGAGCCCGACGTGCTGGCCGACGTGCACGCGGATGGAATCCCAGTGCAGGTGGGCGTAAACGGCGATCGTGCCGTCATCGTGCAGGATTTCGATTACGTTGGCGCGATCGAGGAGTGTCGGGTCGAGCGCGCCGATGAAGGCGTCGTGGCGCAGATTGATGATGGTGCCCTCGCGCGCGGCGTACACCGGCGTCCCATCCGGCAGCGCGAAGTCCACCGCGTAGCGGCTGTCGGGGGTGACGTGCGTGACATGGCTCGGGTAGGCCTGGGTCACCGTGAAGGTGGCGCCGAGGGGAAACGGCGCCCGGTACGGACGCGGCGGATGGTGCTGCGCTTCGGGTGAGCCGAGGCTCGCGCTCCAGCGATAGCGCAGAGCATCCGGGTCGGACGCCCCCACCGGCACCTCCAGCAGCGCCCGCGCCTCGCCAGGATCAAGCACTGCCACGTATCGGGAGCCGGCCTTGACGTCCGTGATCCTGGACTGCTCGATCTGCGCCTGCACGCGCGCCACGCACAGGCAGTGATTGGTGGCGAGCAGGCGCGTCTTGCCCGCGGCATCCTCGCGCCTCACGGAGATCTCGAGTGCCTCGGATTCGCGCGGCAGGCTCAGCGCCTGTGCGGCTGCGGGTTTGCCGCTGCCCTCATCGGTGAAGATCCACTGGCCATTGGCGTCGCGGTACTTGAAGGCGGACTGCCCCAGCGCCGCCGTGCCCGGCATCAGCAGCAGCAGGGTGCCGCACAGTAGTGCCGGGACGGCTCGCACGCTGGACCTTTTGGATGCGCAGGTCTCAGCTGCCGCAGGCGGAGAGCATGGCGCGCCGCGCCTGCTCGCGCAGCGCGTCGGCATCGGCGTCCGTGTAATAGATGCGGTTGCCGTCCGCGTCGCGCTGGTAGATGCGGCCGGAGTCCTTGTAGTGAAAGTACTTGTTGCGCGCGTTCTCGCAGCTGGCCTGCTGCTGGTGCTCGAGCGCTGCGCGATTCTTGGCCTCCGCCGCCGCCTGCTTCTGGCGCTCCCGGTCGCTGGCGCCGAGGAGCTGCTGCTGCTTGGCGAGCCGCGCGACCTCGGCCGGATCAGGCTCGGTGACATGCACCGCGGTGGTGGGGGCGTTCTTGGTCGGGGCGCGGTCGGAGTACACGACGTTTCCCTGGGCATCCACCGACTTGTAGATCTCTTGTGCCGGTAGCGCGGTGGCACAGGCCAGGAGCGCGACGCAAAGACCGCCACGCCAGAAACCGCTGCCCGTCATCGGAAAGTACCGCATGGGCCCTCCAGAGCTTTCCCAAGGATACGTAGGGGACCGGCGGCTACCGGTGACTCCCGTCACAGAAGACGGGTCGGCCGCGGTGATCCGCTCCTCGGGGGCGTGCGGCAGCCCCCGGTTTCAGCCCTCCACCAACGCCCGCAGCCTCCCGAGCACCTGGTCCCAGTGCGCGGCAACGCGCTCCAGGTACTCCCGCAGGTCCTTCATCGGTGCCGGATCGAGCTCGAACAGGCTCTGGCGCCCCCCGCGCGCGCTATGCACGATCCCGGCCTCCTCGAGCACCTTCAGATGCTTGGTGATCGCCTGACGTGTGAGGCGTGAACCACCGGTGAGCTGCGCGATCGAGCGTGCCTCACCGTCGGCGAGTGTGTTTACCAGGGCGAGGCGCGTCTCATCCCCGAGCGCGGCAAAGACCGCCGCATGCTGCCGCCTGTGCTGCGCGCTGCCCTCAACTGCCGCGCGCGACATGGTTCTCGATGTTCTTCATCTGCTGTGTCCAGCCACTGTCGTTCATGCGATAGGCTTCCGCCTGCCGTGCGGCCGGCACCTGATCGAAGCCCGTCTCGGTGACGATGAGCAGCGTGCCGCCCGGCATCGCCGAGAGACGGAACTCGACCAGCGTCGGGGTCTCCTTGGAGTAGTCCACCTTGGGATCGATTCCGTAGGGATGCCAGGTGAAGCTGAAGAGGCGCTCCGGTTCGATCTTCTGGACGATGACGTTCCACACCACGTGCTCGTAGCCTGGGTGAGTGATGCGGCCGCGCGCCGGCTGGCCAGCGACGAAGGGGGCCTCGATGTTCACCTTGAACCAGGCGCCGAACTCGCGATAGTCACTGATAGCCCGCCACACGCGCGCCAGCGGTGCCTTAAGCTCGATGCGCTTTTCGATGCGATTGTTCATGAGTGCAACCTCCTGGTTGCATATTAGCGGGCGCGTGCTGAAATGCAACCTTCTTGTTGCCATACGCCTGACTGGCGATACGGTGTGTTTCCGGCGGCCTGCGCAGCGCGAAGGTGACGGCCTGTGCCTTTACAGGCGGCACCCGGGTACGCTAGGTTCCAAACGCATGCACACCGTGAAGACGCACACGATTACCACCAAGAAGCCCGGCCGCGGGCCTTCTGAGGATCGTGCGCGCTGAGACGCCTGAGCAGCCGCCGAATTCCAAAGAGGCCCCGCCGGCAGCGACGGGGCCTTTCGCATTTCTAGACCGAGAGAGGGCATCAAGCATGACTGCGCGCACTTCCCGCTCCCGCCCGGTGCTGGCCATCGTCGGGGCCACCGGAGCGGTGGGGGTCGAACTGATCCGCTGTCTGGAGCAGCGGCGCTTCCCGCTCGCGCAGCTGCGGCTGTTTGCCTCGGCGCGTTCGGCCGGCAAGACCCTGCCTTTCGGCGGGGCGCAGCTGGTGGTGCAGGAGCTGACCGAGGCGAGCTTCGCTGGCGTCGATATTGCGCTGTTCTCCGCCGGCGGCAGCACCTCCAAGCGCTTTGCACCGATCGCGGTGCGGGCCGGCGCCACCGTGATCGATAACTCGTCCGCCTTCCGCATGGACCCCAAGGTGCCGCTCGTGGTGCCGGAGATCAATCCGCAGGCGGTGCGCGGACACGCCGGGATCATCGCCAATCCCAACTGCTGCGCCATCATCTCCATTACCCCGCTGTGGCCGATCCACAAGAGCAACCGCATCGAGCGGCTGCAGATGGCGACCTACCAGGCGGCCTCGGGAGCAGGGGCTGCGGCGATGGAGGAGCTGCGCGAGTCCACCCGCGCCTATCTCGAGGGTCGCAGCTACGAGAACAAGGTTCTGCCGCACCCCTATGCTTTCAACCTCTTCAGCCACAACACCCGCGTCGATCCCGCGAGTGGCTACAACGAGGAAGAGCTCAAGGTCATCCAGGAGACCCGCAAGATCTTTGGCGACACGCAGATCCGAGTCTCAGCAACCTGCGTGCGCGTGCCGGTGCTGCGCGCGCATGCGATGGCCATCACTATCGAGTGTGTGCGGCCGATCACCGCCGCCGGCGTGCGGCAGCTGCTCCAGGACGCACCGGGCGTCAAGCTCGTCGACGACCCGGAACGCAACTACTTCCCGATGCCGCGTGATGCCACCGGCAATGACCCGATCCTGGTCGGAAGGATCCGCCAGGATGTGAGCGATCCCAGCGGGCGCTCGGTGTCGCTGTTCGTGGTGGGCGATCAGCTGCTCAAGGGTGCCGCGCTCAACGCGGTGCAGATCGCCGAGCTTTTGTGAAGGGCACGAGCGCCGGTACCCCGGCGGCGTAGCTCGCGTACTGCTCGGGGAACAGCGCGCGCATGAAGCCCTCCTCGATCCGCAGCTTGTAGAGGAACGAGACCAGTACCAGCACCAGGCCGATGACCGCGGCCGGGTCCCCGCAGGCGATCGCCGTGCCCGTGAACGCGAGCAGCAGCCCCGTATAGATCGGGTGGCGCACGAGGGCGTAGGGACCTGAGCGGATCAGTTCATGGCCTTCCTTGAGGGTGACCGTACCGCTCCAGTTGCGCCCGATGTGCGCACGTGCCCACACGGTGAACGCCAGCCCTGCCGCCAGCAGGAGCAGCGCGAGCCGGAAGCGCAGCGCCGTAACCGGCAGCAGCGGTGTCGCAAGCCAGCCAAGGAGGTCGCGCGGTACGGCCATCAGCAACCCTCCGGTCAGCAGCAGCGCGGAGTAGAAGATCCGCGACGACGAGGATTCGCGGCGCCGGGTGGTCTTGGTGTTCTGCGACGAGATGATCCAGTACAGGCCCCAGGCGACCCACAGCCCGATCATGAGGCTGCGCAGGTTCAGCTGTAGCGTCATGGGGCTTTCTCCGGCTGGCCTCTAGAGAAGATCGCGCAGACGAAAATACAGCATCGCGAGCACCAGGGCCGGGCGGCGCAGCGCCATGCCGCCAGGGAAGTCGGCGTGCGGAATGCGCGCGAACACGTCAAAGCGCCCGGCGCTGCCGGCGACTGCCTCGGCGATCAGCTTGCCGGCGATGCCCGTGAGGGCGACGCCGTGGCCGGAGAAGCCCTGCAGGAAATAGACATTCGGTGCGAGGCGTCCGAAGTTCGGGGCGCGATTGAGGGTGATGTCCACTTCCCCACCCCAGGAGTACTCGATGCGCACGTCCTCGAGCTGCGGAAACACTTTGAGCATGCGCGCGCGCGTGGCGCGCGGCGCGTCGAAGGACTTGAGCCCGGAATAATTCACCCGGCCGCCGAACAGCAGTCGATGGTCGGCGGAGCGGCGGTAGTAGTCGAGCACCCAGTTCATATCGCTGACGGCGGCGTTGTTGGCGATCAGGCGCTGCGCGCGCTCCGCGCCGAGCGGCTCGGTGGCGACGATGTAGGTGGCTACCGCCATGATCTTGCGGGCCAGTGCCGGTGCGGTGTCACCGAGGTAGACGTTACCGCACAGGACTAGGTGGCGCGCGCGCACCTCCCCGTCCGCGGTCGGGATGCGCACACCCGAGCCGCCAGCATCCGCGAAGGGCATGGCACGCGTGCCCTCGTAGATCTGCGCGCCGAGGGATTCGGCAGCCGCGGCGAGGCCGAGGGTGTAGTTGAGCGGATGCAGGTGGCCGCTGTTGGAGTCGTAGAGCGCGCCGCGGTAGCGGTCGCTGTCGAGCGTGGCGCGCAGCTCCTCCCGCGGCAGGAAGCGCACGCTCGGGTACCCGCAGTGATCGCGCAGCTCGTGCAGTTCCGTCTTCAGTTCGGCGACGTGACGATCCTTGACGGCCGTCAGCATGTAGCCGTCGACCCAGTCGCAGTCGATGGAGAAGCGCCGGATGAGCTGGCGCATCAGCGCCAGTCCCTCGACGGATACGTCCCACACCGTGCGCGCGGCAGCCGGGCCGATCAGACGGTCAAGCTTGGCTTGTCCCGCGGCGACGCCATGGATGGCCTGCGCGCCGCTGCGCCCGGAGGCGCCCCAGCCAATCCGATTGTCCTCGAGAAGCACCACCTTCAGTCCGCGCTCGGCCAGATGCAGGGCGGCGGAGCAGCCGGCGATGCCGCCGCCGACTACGCAGACATCGGCGCTCACGGATCCCTGCAGCGCCGGGCGCTCCGGGGCGGCCCGCGCCGTTGCAGCGTAGTAGGAAGGCACGTAGCCAAGACGTCCCATGGGGTTCCTCGGTGATCGCGATCCCCGGAGTGTTTAAGATATTCTGACGGCCCCGGGGACGGGAGCGTCAGAATAACGAGGCAGGCCCGGACCCCGCAAATCGGCCGCCCGGGTGGCGCGCTTGGCCCTCAAGGCCTTTAGTTTGGCCCCTAGCGTACTTATGTCGTGTGACGCAAGCGCAGGCTTCTCCCACCGACCTGTGCTCTAATAGGGGTCTACTTCGGAGATTTCGTGGGGCGGTTTGTTTAGTATATTAAACACCGCTCGCAGTAAGCCGCCATGGCACCCGGCCGCCCGCTCATTGGTATTCCCGCCGACCGACGCATGGTCGGCGACCATCCCTTCCACATGGTGGGGGAGAAGTACGCCCGCGCAGTGATGGAGGCCGCAGGCGCGGTGCCGCTGCTGATCCCCTCCCTGGCCGAGGAGCTCGGCCTGGATGAGCTGCTGACCCGGCTGGATGGCCTCGTCTTTACCGGCAGCCCGTCCAACGTCGAGCCGCACCGCTACCAGGGCGCGCCGAGCGCGCCAGGCACGCTGCACGACCCGGCGCGCGACGCGACCACACTACCCCTGATCCGCAAGGCGGTCGGCGCCGGAGTGCCGGTGCTCGGGATCTGCCGCGGGTTCCAGGAGATGAACGTGGCCTTCGGCGGCACCCTGCACCAGAAGCTGCACGAGGTGCCCGGACACCTTGATCACCGCGATGACACCAGCCAGCCCCTGGAGGTGCAGTACGGTCCGGCACACGAGGTGACGCTGGAGCCGGGCGGGGTGCTGCGCAGCTTGAGCGGCACCGACCGCATCCAGGTGAATTCACTCCACAACCAGGGCATCGAGCGCCTGGGGAGCGAACTGGCCGTGGAGGCACGCGCGCCCGATGGCGTGATCGAGGCCTTCCGGGTGCGCGCGGCGCGCCGGTTTGCGCTCGCGGTGCAATGGCACCCCGAGTGGCAGGTGATGAGGAATCCGTTTTCGCGCGCGCTGTTCGCAGCCTTTGGCGAGGCGAGCCGCGAGCGTGCGCAGAGCAAAATGAAAGGCGAGTCCCATGGTGAGTGAGATCCGGCAATTCTTCCGTGATCACGGCATCTCCGAGGTGGAGGCCATCATTCCCGACATGGCTGGCATCGCGCGCGGCAAGATCATGCCGGCGCAGAAGTTCGCCGAGGATGGCGGCATGCGCCTGCCCGAGAGCGTATTCCTGCAGACCGTGACCGGCGACTATCCCACCCATACAGGCGACGCCATGAGCCCGGCCGAGATCGACATCGTCCTGAAGGCCGACAGCAAAACCGTGCGCCGTGTCCCGTGGGCGGCGGAACCCACCGCCCAGGTGATCCACGACTGCTTCTATGCGGACGGCCGGCGCGTCTCCATGGCGCCGCGGCACGTGCTGCGCAACATCCTTGAGCTCTACGCACAACGCGGCTGGGAGCCGGTGATCGCACCCGAGCTGGAGTTCTACCTCGTCGAGCAGAACCGCGACGCGGATTACCCGCTCAAGCCACCGGTGGGCCGTTCCGGCCGCGCCGAGCCGGGCCGGCAGTCCTACAGCATCGCGGCGGTCAACGAGTTCGACCCGCTGTTCGATGACATCTACCAGTTCTGCGAGGACCAGGACATCGAGATCGATACCCTGATCCACGAGGACGGCCCCGCGCAAATGGAGATCAACCTGCTGCACGGGCCGCCGCTGGATCTGGCGGACCAGGCGTTCCTCTTCAAGCGCACCGCGCGCGAAGCGGCGCTGCGCCACAAGATGTACGTCACTTTCATGGCAAAGCCGCACGCCAAGGAGCCCGGCAGCGCCATGCACATCCACCAGAGCGTGGTGGACATCAAGACGCGTGAGAACATCTTCAGCAACCCCGACGGCACGCCCTCGGCGCTGTTTTTTTCCCACATCGGCGGCCTGCAGAAGTACCTGCCGGCGGCGATGGCGCTGTTCTGCCCGAACGTCAATTCCTACCGCCGCCTGACGCGTTACCTGTCCTCGCCCATCAACGCGCACTGGGGCTATGACAATCGCACGGCGGGTCTGCGCGTGCCCATGTCGGACGCCCAGGCGCGCCGCGTGGAGAACCGTGTCGGCGGCGCCGACGCCAATCCCTATATAGCCATCGCCGCCTCGCTCGCCTGCGGTTACCTGGGGATGATCGAGGGCGCACAGCCGAGCGATCCGATCGTCGGCAGCGCCCACGATCTGCCCTTCGGTCTGCCGCGCTCGCTTGATGAGGCTCTGCGCACGCTGCGCGCCTGCGAGCCGCTCGTGAAGCTCCTCGGCGAGCCCTTCATAGAGGCCTTCACGATAGTCAAGGAAGCCGAGTACGAGGTGTTCCTGCAGGTGATCAGCTCCTGGGAGCGCGAGCACCTGTTGCTGAACGTCTAGCCCAAAGCGGGTAGGGCGGATGGGCCGGGGGCATGTGCCTTCTCAGGGCCCGGGCGTCTGTTATATAACGAGGGGACGTGACCAGCGCCCCCCGATTCTTCCGACTTTACGCCGCCCTCGTGATGTCCGTGACCCTGGTCACGGGCTGTTCGCGGCCGGATGCGCGCATCAGTGTCGATGCCGCCACGGCGAACGAAAAGATATTGAACGTCTATAACTGGTCGGACTACATCCAGCCCTCGGTTATCAAGGACTTCGAGAAGGAGACCGGCATCCACGTCAACTACGACGTGTTCGATTCCAATGAGATCCTGGAGACCAAGCTCCTCACCGGTCATACCAACTACGACATCGTCGTGCCCTCGGCCGCCTTCATGGAGCGGCAGCTGCAGGCGGACATCTACCGCAAGCTCGACAAGACCCTGTTGCCGAATTTGAAGAACGTCGATCCGGGCATTCAGAGCGCGCTGGCGATCTACGACCCGGGCAACCAGTACGCCGTCGATTACATGTGGATCACCTCCGGCGTCGGCTACAACGCCGCAGCCATCAAGCAGCGCATGCCGGACGCGCCCGTGGACAGCTGGCGCATGATCTTTGATCCGGCGGTGGTCTCGAAGTTCGCCGACTGCGGCGTGTCGGTCCTCGATGCCGCCTCCGAGGTCGTGGCGACCGCGCTGCTCTACATCGGCAGGAACCCGAACAGCAATTCCCCCGAGGACCTGAAGGCGGCCGAGCAGGTGCTCAAGGCGATCCGGCCCTACATCCGCTACGTTGACTCCTCGCGCTACATCGACAACCTGGCCAACGGTGATGTGTGCCTGGCGATGGGCTGGTCGGGAGACATCAAGCAGGCACACGACCGCGCTGCGGAGGCCAACAAGGGCGTGGACCTGGTGTACTCGATCCCGCGCGAGGGGGCCATCGTCAACCTCGATGTGCTGGTCATTCCCGCCGACGCCCCGCACGTGCGGAACGCGCATCTGTTCATCGACTATCTGCTGCGGCCCGCGGTGGCGGCACAGAACTCCAACCTCATCAAATACGCGAACGCGGTGACGCCGGACCTGCAGCCGCTCGACCCCCTGGTGCGCAATGATCAGGGAGTGTTTCCGCCGCAGGAGGTGCGCGCGCGCCTGACGCCCGAGCGACCGCGGCCGCCGGAATACCAGCGCATCCTGACGCGCGCCTGGACGCGCTTCAAAACAGGCAAGTGATGACGGATCCCAAACCATGCCGAACGCAGGTCCAATAAGGTGAGCACACCCGCCCCCCTGGTCGCCGCAGATCCTGCGGCCTACGTCCGCCTCAGCAGCGTCACCAAGAAGTTCGGTGACTTCGTCGCGGTCGACAACGTATCCCTGGACATCCAGCGCGGGGAGATCTTCTGTCTGCTCGGCGGTTCGGGCTCCGGCAAGACGACGCTGCTGCGCATGCTGGCGGGATTTGAGACTCCGACCTCCGGCAAGATCCTGATAGATGGCGCGGACATGAGCACCATTCCGCCCTACGAGCGCCCGGTCAACATGATGTTCCAGTCGTACGCGCTGTTCCCGCACATGAGCGTGGAGAAGAACGTCGCGTTCGGGCTCGAGCAGGAGGGCCTGAGCGGCAGCGAAGTGAGCCGCAAGGTCACCGAGATCCTCGAGATCGTGAAGATGGGGGGATTCGGCGGCCGCAAGCCCCACCAGCTCTCCGGCGGACAGCGCCAGCGCGTGGCGCTGGCGCGCGCTCTCGTGAAGCGGCCGAAGCTGCTGCTGCTCGATGAGCCGCTGGCGGCGCTCGACAAGAAGTTGCGCGAGCACACGCAGTTTGAACTCATCAACATCCAGCAGCGCCTCGGCGTCACTTTCGTCGTAGTTACGCACGACCAGGAGGAGGCCATGACGCTCGGTACGCGCCTTGGGGTCATGAACCAGGGGCGCATAGTGCAGGTGGGGACGCCTTCGGGGATCTACGAGTCGCCCGCGAACCGTTTCGTGGCGGACTTCATCGGCTCCGTCAATATGTTCGAGGGTACGGTGAGCGAGGAGGGCCCGGAAGGCATGCGGGTGGACTGCGCCGAGATCGGCGCCACGGTGCGTGCCGAGCGTTCGGTCACATGCTCGCGCGGCGCCACGGTGTGGACCGCGATTCGACCGGAGAAGATCACCATCCGCCGCAGCCAGCCGGCGGCCGCCGCCGGGGAGAACACGGTGCGCGGCACGGTGCGCGAGATCGCCTACATGGGGGACCTGTCGATTTACCTGGTGCAGATTGAATCGGGAAAAATGGTGCGTGTGACGCTTCCCAATACGCGGCGCGGCGGGGAGCGGCCGATCGGCCGCGAGGAGAAGGTGTGGCTCTCCTGGCACGGCTCAAGTCCCGTGGTACTGACGGAGTAGAGCGTCCATGCGTTTGTCCCAGGCAGGCGGAAGGCGGCTGGTGGCAGGGATTCCAACCCTGTGGCTGCTGGTGCTGTTCCTGATCCCGTTCCTGATCGTCTTCCGCATCTCCTTTTCCGAAGTGCGTCTGGCGATTCCGCCGTACACCCCGCTCATCAGCTGGCATCACGGCTCACCGTCGCTCGAGGTGCATTGGTCGGCGTACCGGTTCCTGTTCACCGATTCCCTCTACGTCAGCTCGTATTTGTATTCGCTCAAGGTGGCGGCGGTATCGACGCTATGCTGCCTGCTGATCGGTTATCCCATGGCGTATGCCATTGCGCGCTCGGCGCCGGCAACGCGCTCGGTGCTCCTGATGCTGATCATCCTGCCGTTCTGGACCTCGTTTCTGCTGCGCGTCTATGCCTGGATCGGCCTCCTGAAAAACAACGGCGTGATCAACAACGTGCTGCTGCAGCTGCACCTCATCAATCACCCCCTGGCACTCATGCAGACGGATTTCGCCGTCTACATCGGCATCGTCTACTCGTACCTGCCCTTCATGATCCTGCCGCTGTACGCCAATCTCGAGAAGCACGATCCGGCGCTGCTGGAAGCGGCGGCGGACCTGGGCGCGCGCCCGTTCCGGGCCTTCCTGCGCGTGACTCTGCCGCAGTCGCTGCCCGGCATTCTGGCCGGCTCGCTCCTGGTATTCATTCCGGCGGTGGGTGAGTACGTGATCCCGACCCTTTTGGGGCGCACCGATCAGATCATGATCGGCCGGGTGCTGTCGGATGAGTTCTTCGAGAACCGCGACTGGCCGGTGGCGAGCGCGGTCGCCATCCTGATCCTGCTGCTGCTAGTGATCCCGATAATGCTGTTCCAGCGCGCGCAGCGGCGGGAGCTGGAGGCCGGCCAGTGAGATCGCGCGGCCTGTTCGCCCGCACCGCGCTAGTGCTGGGACTGATCTTCCTGTACGCGCCGATCATTTCGATGATGGTGTTCTCCTTCAACAACTCGCGCCTGGTCACTGTGTGGGACGCGGCGAATTCCCCGACGCTCAAGTGGTACGGCGCGCTACTGCACAACGGGCAGATCCTCGCCGCCGCGTGGCTGTCGATCCGCATCGCACTGGTTTCGGCGACCGGTGCGGTGGTCCTGGGGACCCTGGCCGGGATGGCACTCGCCCGCTTTGGCAATTTTCGCGGCCGCACCGCGCTCGCCGGCATGACCACCGCGCCGATCGTCATGCCCGAGGTGATCACCGGTTTGTCGCTGCTGTTGCTGTTCGTGGCGCTGTCGCAGCTGATCGGCTGGCCCAAGGGGGTCGGTGCGGTCACGATCACGCTCGCGCACATCACTTTCTGCATGGCGTACGTAACCGTGGTCGTGCAGTCACGCCTCACCGGCTTCGATGAATCCCTCGAGGAGGCGGCAATGGACCTCGGTGCACGGCCACTGAAGGTGTTCTTGCGCATCACCCTGCCGCTCATACTGCCGGCCATCGCTTCGGGATGGCTGCTGGCGTTCACGCTGTCCTGGGACGACCTCGTCATTACCCAGTTCGTGGCCGGCCCCGGATCGAGTACGCTGCCGATGGTGATCTTCTCTAAAGTCCGCTTTGGCGTGACGCCGGATGTGAACGCGCTCGCGACCATCATGGTGCTAATCGTGGCGACCGGCATCGCGGTCTCGACGGCATGGATGCGCTATCGCGAGAAGCGCCGGGCGCGCGACCTGCAGCTGGCCGCCGCGGCCAATCTGTGACCCGCCCATGGCCTCCGAAACCCTCGGCATAGACGTCGGCGGCTCGTCGGTCAAGGCGGCGCGGGTTGACGTGCTCGCCGGCCGGGTGAACGGCCAGATGCACTCGGTCGCCACGCCGCGGCCCTCCACTCCGGCGGCGCTGGTGGCGGTGCTGAGGGACCTCGCGCGGGCGCAGCCCTTGCCCGAAGGACGCGTCGGCGTCGCCTTCCCGAGCGTCATCAAGAACGGGGTGGCGCTCACGGCCGCGAACATCGACCATGGGTGGATCGGCACCGACGCGGCGACGCTCGCGGCGCGGGAGATCGGTCGTCCGGTGCTGTTCCTCAACGACGCCGATGCCGCCGGGCTCGCCGAGATGCGCTGGGGAGCGGGGCGCAAGTGCCCCGGGGTCGTCATCATGCTCACCTTCGGCACGGGCATCGGCACGGCGCTCTTCAGCGGCGGGCGGCTGCTACCGAACACCGAACTCGGGCATATGGAGGTGCGTGGCGTCGATGCCGAGAAGCGCGCCTCCGCGCACGTGAGGACGCTTGAGAACCTCGGCTTCGAGGCCTGGAGCGAGCGCGTCAACGAGTACCTAGCGGCAATGGAGGCACTGTTCTGGCCGGACCTGTTCATCATGGGTGGGGCCGTGAGTGAGCGTTTTGCCGAGTTCGCGCCGCTCTTGCGGGCGCAGGCGCAACTGCGCCCGGCACAGTTCGGTAACCAGGCGGGCGTCATCGGCGCGGCTCTGGCGGCGGCCGATGAACACTTTTAGAAGCAAGCTGCCCGATGTCGGCACCACGATCTTCACGGTGGTATCGCGCCGGGCGCGCGAGCTGGACGCTCTGAACCTCGGGCAGGGTTATCCGGACTACGAGATCGACCCGCGCCTGACGCAACTCGTTACCGACGCCATGCGCACCGGCCACACCCAGTACGCCCCGATGGAGGGGCTGCTGTCGCTGCGCGAGCAGATCGCCGGCATGCTCGGGCGCCACCACGGCATCAGCGCCGACCCGGACGCTGAGAT
>Ga0302326_10000495_pt1 | contig 110633 bp, 91 predicted proteins | sample Palsa_T0_3_FD_202264 | JGI IMG/M metagenome (GOLD analysis project Ga0302326, IMG submission 202264) | Peat permafrost microbial communities from Stordalen Mire near Abisko, Sweden - Palsa_T0_3 | ecosystem: Environmental > Terrestrial > Soil > Palsa > Peat permafrost | place: Sweden: Abisko... | reverse complement strand
GAATCCAAGGCCATTCAGGGCCGCATCAAGCAGCTGCGGTCGCAAATCGAGGAGACTACCTCCGATTACGACAAGGAGAAATTGCAGGAGCGTCTGGCGAAGCTGGCCGGCGGGGTCGCCATTATTAAAGTGGGAGCGGCCACCGAGACCGAAATGAAGGAGAAAAAGGCTCGCGTGGAAGACGCGATGCATGCTACACGCGCTGCAGTGGATGAAGGCATTGTGGCCGGCGGCGGCGTGGCGCTGCTTCGCGCGGCTAAAGCGCTGGCTGATCACAAGCTCGAAGGCGACGAGCAAATTGGCCTGAACATTATCGCTCGCGCTTGTGAAGAGCCCTTACGCCAGATTGTGCTGAATGCTGGAATGGAGGGCGCGGTTGTAGTGGAACATGTTCGCGAGAACAAAGACCCGCACTTCGGCTATAACGCCGCGACAGGCAAGTACGAAGACCTGATCGCCGCCGGCGTGATTGATCCTACCAAGGTCACTCGCACTGCTCTCCAGAATGCGGCTTCCATCGCATCGCTCATGCTGACAACCGAAGCGATGATCAGCGAGATCCCCGAACGCAATTCGGGCCAGCCAATGAACCCGATGGGACACGGTGGACAGGGGATGGACTACTAAGCCAACTGGGCCGCAGACATCTCGGGGCTGGTATTCGAGCCAGCCCCGCCGCAGACCGCTGTACCCCTGCCGAGTTACCCACCCATCGGTGTACCCTTAAAAAAGATCCTTTTCCGGTATTGCCTGAGTCGGCATTCCCAGCCGGGGCTCTTGAGCATGAAGCTAGCAACGCAATCTCGCGCGCAAGAGCTGCCGATAGCTGACGCGGCTCTGAGCGAACCGGGATTCTTCTCTAGCGAGTCCGTTCTCAACATTCTGAAGCTCATTCTTGCTGGCGCTGAGTTGCCTGAGGTGCTGGCGATCATTGCTCGGTTGGTCGAATCACAAGGCAACGGCACGTTATGCACGATCTGGCTTCCGGACTCCGACGGAAAGCATCTCTATTGCGCGGCCGCGCCTGGAATTCCTGGATTTGCCGCGAGCGTGGGGCGAATGTTGATTGGCCCGAAAGGAGGATCCTGCGGCACTGCCGTCTTTCGCAGGGAGCCGGTCTACGTGAACGACATTCTCCAGGACTCGATTTGGGACATCTATCGTGACCGGCTAGTGCCTTTTGGTATTCGCGCCGTTTGGTCGCGTCCCTTGTTCACTCGCGCAGGTAAGGTTCTCGGAACTTTCGCCATCCATTATCGTGAAGTACGGAATCCGGACCCCATCGACCTGCAATCGATCGAGAACGCCAGCCACATTGCTGCTGTCGCCATTGAGCGGCACCTTCATACAGAAGCGTTGCGGCACGAACGCGACCGGTTGCGGCTGCTTCTGGAAATCACAAGCGGTGTGACATCCAGGTTGGATCTGCGGCAAGTGGTTGAGGCGCTTTCGACGAATCTATTCAAGGTAATGCAATGTGACGTGTCCGCTTTGCTGCTACCCGACGCGGAGAGCGGCGAGTTACGCGTCACGATCTTGCACAATCCCGACGCCAGAGGACCCTTCCGCGAGGGATCGTTGGTGCCGATGAACAGTTCCATCTCAGGCCAGGTGTTGCGGACGGCCAAGAGCGTCCGGATCGATAGCTTCGAACAGGTACGCGAGGATCCTGAAATTTACGGGAATCCTGACGGCCAGCTCCTTTATCAGCACGTGACCGCGGAGGGCCTCAGAGCGGGTTGTTACCTTCCGCTCGTGTGCCGCGAGCGCGTGGTTGGCGTTCTGATGCTCTCCAGGCGTTCGGACAACGTTTTCGACAAAGACGACGTCGCCTTGCTCGAGCAGGTGGCGCGTCAGGTGGCGATTGCAGTTGAGAACACCTTGGAGTACGAAAAGGCGACCAAGGATCGAGATCAAGAAACCAAACAGAGGCTCTACCTCGAAGAGGAGATTCGCGCCCAATGTGGCGCAATCGTGGGCGACAGCCCGGCCTTAAACGCCGCCCTGCAGTTGGTCTCCGTCGTCGCGCCTACCGATTCGACCGTGCTGATCCTGGGCGAGACCGGAACCGGCAAGGAGTTGATCGCCCGCGCCCTACACGATTTAAGCCCGCGACGCGAACGTGCCTTCGTCAAATTAAATTGCTCCGCCATTCCCCTTGGGCTGCTGGAGAGTGAGCTGTTCGGTCACGAAAAAGGAGCATTTACCGGAGCGATCGCTCAAAAACTGGGACGCTTTGAACTGGCCCATAAGGGCACGCTCTTTTTGGATGAAATCGGCGACATCCCTCTCGAACTTCAAGCGAAATTACTTCGCGTTTTGCAGGAGCAGGAATTTGAGAGACTCGGTAGCAACAGCACCCATAAGGTTGACGTCCGGGTGATTGCGGCTACCCATCGTGACCTGCCGGAAATGGTTCAGCAGTCTGCTTTTCGCGAAGACCTGTATTACCGCTTGAACGTATTCCCGATCGCTGTTCCCCCGCTGCGGAAACGGACTGAGGACATCCCGACACTGGTTCGGCATTTCACGGAACTCTTCGCCCGCCGAATGAACAAGCGAATCGACGAAATCCCTGCCCAGACCATGGATGCGCTGGTGCGCTACTCCTGGCCCGGAAACGTTCGGGAATTGCAGAACTTCATCGAGCGAGCCGTTATTCTTTCTCCGCTCACCGTATTGCGCGCCCCAACCTTTGAGTTGGAGCCCTTCCATGCCAACGGAGCGGCCGACAGTCCAATGACGGGTCGTGCGCCCAAGACGGGTCACCAGGCGATGACCGGTCTCCAAGAAGTGGAGCGGGATCATATTGTCCGTGCGCTCGAAGCGAGCAATTGGGTGGTGGGCGGCCGGAATGGCGCTGCGGAGCGGCTGGGAATGAAGAGAACGTCGTTACTTTACAGAATGCGAAAGCTTCGCATTAGCGGTTCGACGCGCTCCTAGTCGCCAATTTGTCACTGAAGTGGGTGACGAAGGTGCGACCAGGCACGGGCACGGTGTCGGAGATCCGTCGCGATTCCGTCACGGTGCGTGAGTTTTGATTCGCCGGCATGGCAACGAGATCTCCCGATTCCAAAACTGGTTGCAGCTTCCCATCTGAAATCTCCTTATTTTGGCTTGTCGCGTGCCACACCGCGATCCATGCATCAAGCTCGTTCCACCCAGGTGGCGAAGAGTCCCGATCTCATGGTGCCTGTTACATCCGTCCACAAGATAGAAGCGGATGGCGTGCGCGTCTTCTACCGGGCGGCCGGCGACCCAGGTTCACCGGTAGTGCTGTTGCTGCACGGGTTCCCAACATCTTCGTTCATGTTCCGCGAACTCATTCCACGTATCGCCAATGATTATCGAGTGATCGCGCCAGACCTCCCGGGCTTCGGATTCACAGAAGTTCCAGCGGAACGAAACTACGTCTATTCGTTTGACCGGTTGGCCGCGACGCTCCATGCGTTCACGCAGGCGCTCAAACTCAGGCGCTACGCACTTTATGTGTTCGACTACGGCGCACCCACTGGATTCCGTCTGGCGATGGCTCATCCGGACCGGGTGACCGCCATCGTCTCACAGAACGGGAATGCTTATGAAGCAGGGCTGGGTGATGCCTGGGCGCCGATCCGCAAATACTGGGCCGAGCCGACGCCGGCGAATCGAGAGGTGATCCGCAAGAACATTCTGACATTGGAGGGAACGCGATGGCAGTACACGCACGGTGTGGCAGATCCGGAAAGCGTTCCGCCTGAATCCTACATCCTGGATACGGCCCTTCTGGAGCGTCCAGGGAACAAAGAGATCCAGCTGGATTTATTTCTCGATTACGCGTCGAACGTGAAGCTTTATCCGGCGTTTCAGGATTACTTTCGCAAGGCGAAGCCGCCGTTGCTGGCGATCTGGGGCAAGAACGATCCCTTTTTCATTCCTGCTGGAGCCGAGGCATTTCGAAATGACATACCCAACGCGCGCGTCGAGTTTCTGGATACCGGGCACTTCGCCATCGAGACGCACGTTACAGAAATTGCGGCCGCGATGAAAGAATTCCTGGCGGCGAACGGAGCCTCACAATGAGCTCCTTTGCTCCCAACTCGACGATTGTGCTGGTGCATGGCGCGTGGGCGGACGGTACGTGCTGGCAGAACGTCATTCTGCCATTGCGAGTAGCGGGTCTCAAAGTAACGTGTGCGCCAGTCCCCCTCACATCGCTTGGCGAAGACATTGCCGCTCTGCAACAGGTAATCGACAGGACCGCTGGGCCGGTGGTCCTGGCGGGACATGCCTATGCGGGCGCAGTGATCGCCGGCCCAAAGGATGATCGCGTAAGGTCGCTCGCGTATATTGCGGCGCTGGCGCCCGATGAGGGTGAAACGGTGGCGGATGTTTTTTATCGCGCCCAGCCGCATCCGGAGGCGCCAAATTTGCAGCCCGATGCGCACGGGCTGATCTGGATGCCTGAAGGCGGTTTTGCCCGTGCAGTGGCTCACAAGGCTTCATCGGATCAGACCGCGATTCTGGAAGCGGCGCAGCGGCCAATTGCGGTCAAGTGCATTCAAGAGAAAGCGCCAGTGCCGACGTGGAAAACGAAGCCATCCTGGTTTTTAGTGGCTGAGGAGGATCGGATGATCGCGCCCGAAACGCAGTGTTTCATGGCGCAGCGAATGGGAGCCAGGATTCGGACCCATGCTGTCGATCACAGTCCGATGCACACGGCGCCGGAGGTGGTGGTCGGGGTGATTCTGGAAGCGGCGCGGGAGACATTCACGCAATGAGGACGCCGGTTGCAATTGTCACCGGAGCCAGCGCGGGTATCGGACGTGCCACCGCGATCAGGCTCGCACGTGATTTCGAAGCTGTGGTGTTGGCCGCGAGGCAGGAGGACGAACTCGTCAAGACCGCGGCCGAGGTAAAATCCGCTGGCGCCGAGCCTTTGACTTGTACGCTCGATCTGCGCGAGCCTTGCTCGGCCGAGACGCTGGTCCAGGGCACGCTCGATCGCTTTGGCAGGATCGACGCTCTGGTAAACATCGCGGGCGCCGTACCGCAGATCGATCTATTCGAGATGACCGACGCGCAGTGGGAAGACGGCTTGGCGCTGAAGTTGCACGGTGCGCGCCGGCTGACGATACGAGCCTGGGATGCTCTGAAGGCTTCCAAAGGCGCTGTCGTGTTCATCTCCGGAAGCGCGGCTCTCGATCCGAAGCCTGGCTTCGCGGCCGTAGCCACTATCAACGCCGCCATCATCGCGCTCGCAAAGGCCTTCGCCGAGCAGGGCATTGAGGATGGGGTCCAAGTGAACAGCGTGGTGCCGGGTGCGGTGATGACGGGCCGTCGCCGGTCTTTCCTCAATCAGTGGGCGCCGGCGCACGGAATGAGCGCGGAAGAAGCCACCAGGCATTTTCCGGAACAGGCCGGCATCGCCCGCTATGGTGAGCCGGAGGAAATTGCGGGCCTGATGGCATATCTGGTTTCGCGGGAGGCTCGCTGGCTCACGGGCGCCTCGGTTCGCATGGATGGCGGCGAAATCAAAGGCGTTTAGTCCAGTTGCACAAACAAAGGAGATGGCGGCGAAATCAAAGGGGTTTAATTCCAGTTACACAAACAGAGGAGAACGATAATGTTCAAAACAGTTCAGGCAACGATTGCATTCGCGATGCTCATTTCGGTGACGGGTTCCGAGCCTGTCAGCGCCCAGGACAAGGCGAAGACCCTGGAAACCGGCACGTTCCATGGAAAAGTACACAACACATCCGGCCGCGCCACCATTTACAAAGAAGCCGATGGGCGGTTGCTCCTTCGCCTTACGAACTTCAAAACCTCCAATGGGCCGGATGTGCACGTCGTGTTGATCGCAGCGAAGGATGCGGACGACGACGCGAATTTTCTCAAGAGCAGCACCCAGAAGCTCGAGCTCGGTCCGCTGAAAGGAAATGAAGGGGACCAAAATTACGATATACCCGCTGGGACGGACCTGAAGAAGTTTCAGACCGTCTCCATTTACTGCGAGCGGTTCAATGCGAACTTCGGCGCGGCCCCGCTCGAGAAGTTTTAAATCGATGGCCATTCTCACAAACGCATGGCTTCTACGATGGAAATGGATGGTGGTTGGCGTTGGTATTACGGTCCTGATTGCGCTCTGGTGGGCCTTCCGGCCCGAGAAACTCTGGATTAATGAAAAAGTGAATGAGCCCGCGCCGTTTGATTCGAGCGCCGACCCTCAACCTATCTTTACGGGGCGATTCGAAAGCAAAGCGGAGCAAACCAGCGGGCGCGCGACCGTTTATAAGAAGGCCGGTGGTGCGGAGTATCTTCGCCTGAGCGATTTCAAGGGCCCGCAGGCTCCCGATGTTCACGCTGCACTGGTACGAACCAGCGATCTCAATCCGATCGATCTTGGGCCGTTGAAGAGCGATCAAGGGGATCAGAGCTACGATTTGCCGGGCGGCACGGACCTAACCCAGCTTAGCGCCGTGGCGATTTTCTCTCCACATCCTTACACGGTGTTTGGCTTGGCGAAGCTGGAACGGTTCTGATGGAAAACTGGTGGAACGCCGTATCTTTTCGCAACACCACCTAAAGGAGCATTGGCATGAATGCAGCAGAAAAATACGATGTCCTGGTGCTAGGCAGCGGCACGGCCGGCAAATTGATGGCCTGGACGATGGCCAAAGAGGGCCGGCGAACGGCGGTCGTCGAGCGCAAGTATATCGGCGGAGCGTGTCCCAATGTGGCCTGCCTGCCGAGCAAGAATGTCATTCACTCCGCCAAAGTCGCTTCGCTCGTGCGGCGCCATCGGGAGTTCGGGATCGAGACCGGGCCAATTTCGATCGACATGGCGGGAGTGTACGCGCGCAAGCGCGATATGGTGGATGGCATTATCCAGGTTCATCTGGACAAATATCGCGCGGTGCTGGACAAGAATCGCGGTGATGAACTCATTCTCGGCGACGCCGCATTCGTCGCGCCTCGCACCCTCCGCGTCGCATTGAACAGTGGTGTGAACGGCGGAGCGAATGGCGGCGGCGAACGTACGCTTACCGCCGATCGCGTCTTCGTGAACGTCGGAACCCACGCAACCATACCCGACACGCCCGGTTTGCGAGAAGCCAGCCCTTTGACCCACATCGAAGCGTTGGACTTGCAGCGGCTCCCCGAGCACCTGATCGTTTTGGGAGGCGGCTACGTCGGCCTGGAACTAACCCAGGCTTTGCGCAGATTGGGAAGCCGCATCACCCTGATCGAGCGCGGGCCGCAACTTCTCGCTAATGAAGATGCCGACGTTTCACAAGCCATGCTGCTGCTTTTCGAGGACGAAGGTGTCGAGGTGCTCTTAAACACCACCGTCCTCGGCGTCAACGGCCTTTCCGGCGACCGCGTAAGCCTTCAGCTCCAAACCGGGAACGTTACACGAACGCTGCAGGGAACCGACATTCTGGTGGCCGTTGGACGTACGCCCAACACCACGGGCATCGGGTTGGAGAAGGCCGGAATCGAGGTCACTGAAAAAGGACATATCCGAGTGAACGATCGTCTGGAAACAACCGCGCCAAATGTGTGGGCCATGGGAGAGTGCGCGGGCAGCCCGTACTTCACGCACGTATCGGAAGACGACTTTGACATTATTCACAAGAACTTAAACGGTGGCCGCCGCACCACGACGGACCGGCTGGTTCCGTATTGCGTCTTCATCGATCCGGAACTGGCGCGTGTTGGCCTGAACGAGTCACAAGCGCGGGAGCACGGCGTCGCCTACCGCGTTGCGTCCGTGCCGGTGGCCGCGGCTGCCTGGCGACCTTGGACCCTTTCGGAGAAGCGTGGGTTTATGAAGACCCTGGTGGACGCACACAGCGACCGCATTCTCGGGTTCATGGCCTTTGGACCGGAGGCCGGCGAACTGATGGGTACGGTACAACTCGCGATGCTGACAGGCCAGCCGTACACCGTTTTGCGAGACGCCATGTTTGCGCACCCGACGATGGCTGAAGGCCTGAAGGCTTTGTTCATGGCCGTGCCCGAACGGCTGGAGACGCAAGCTGACGAACTCCATGCCGGCCAAACTCAAATCGCACGAACTTCAGCGGATTGAGCTGAGCGCGGCCTGATCTCTTACCCTGGTGTCGGTCGTGATCCAGTTGAGTTCCCAAGTGGCGCCGCCATCATCGGAAAAGGCCTGTTCAAAATGGCATGAATTCTCGGTGATGTCCGATATAACGAATCGAACCAGAATGGCCCGGCCATTGAGCATCTCCTGATCGAAAAACTCACCGCGCCCCTCCTTGAATTCGCCGATCGTGGGCTGGCTCATGACGCCGCTGGCGCGATTGGCAAAATTGAGGCTCCACTGATGGGATCCGGGATTATAGAGTCGAAGCGACAGACCTTCCAGGTGACCCGCCGGTCCGTCCGCTTCGAGTTCCACTAGATTTGCGCCGTTCTTTCCAAGTTTGCGAACCACGGAAGCGCCATCATATTCCACCCATTGGGTGGAACCAGTCAAGGGATGCTGCAGCAGCGATAAATGTGTTTTCCAAACACCAATCTCGAAATCGAAATCGTGCGCTCCATCCCGCCGAGCGACCGGAGGCTTCGTTCCGGTTTGCGAGTGCACAAACTGCCCGAACGCCAACAGCAGGATCAGGGTTCCAACTACCCCATTCGGATTCATGTTCTCACCGGCTCCAAGATCTACTGTTTTACTCTGGTCTGATCGGTGATCCAGTTCGTCTCCCACGTCTTTCCCCCATCGGCGGAAAACGATTGCTCGAAGTGTGCCGAGGTCGCGGTGATGTTTGACCAGACGAAGCGAACGTAAATCGACCGCCCTTCAAACATTTCCTGATCGTAAAACTCGCCGCGTCCGTTCTTGAATTGGCCGGTCATCGGCGGCGTTCCGAGAACGCCATCCTTGCTGTTGGCCCAAAAGATACTCCACTGATGGGATTGTGGATTGTACAGCCGCAGAGTCAGACCTTCGATGTGTCCCGCGGCGCCATCGGTTTCGAACTCCTCGATATTGGCGCGGCCCTGCCATACTTTTCGAGTAACCGATGTGCCGTCAAAATCAATCCAGGTGCTGGAGCCCGTCAGGGGATGAACCAATTTCCGAAGGTGGATTTTCCAAGCCCCGATCTCATAGTCGAAATCGTGCTGACCGTCCGCTTGCGCGGCGTCGTTAGCCGCCGGTTTCCCGCCGCCGGCAGGCGTCTCACTCAAGCCAGGGACGGCATACACGATGAGATACGCGGTGCAAATCCCGCACAGCGCCAGAGCATGTCGAGGTAATTTCATATGCACAATTTACAGCCTGCAGTGGTCACCTACAATAGCCACTGGCGATAAATATGATATAACCACTTCGAGCGCAGACCTCAGATGAAACGCGTTTCCACCGGCTTCTTTCCTCCCATATCGCTCGACTTCAGCAAGAAGACGCCGATGTACCGGCAACTCTATGACTGGTTCCGGGACGCCATTGTGAGTGGCCAGTTGAGCCCCGGCCAGCGCGTGCCTTCCACTCGCGCGCTCGCCGCGGAATTGAAGATCTCCCGCCTGCCGGTGTTGAGCGCCTTTGAGCAACTGCACGCGGAAGGATACCTCGAGACGCTGGTCGGATCCGGAAGCATGGTTTCCCAATCCGTCCCCGACGACGCAACCCGGCCCACTACTACCGCCCGAAAAGTTCCCGCGCGTCAAAAGTCTCCACGCAAGATGTCGCGCCTGGCTGCGGCCGCGCTCTCCATTCAGCCGCAACAATGGCCCGCCACGCTCGGCCCTTTCCGCGCCAGTTTGCCTGCCCTGGACCATTTTCCGATGGGCATTTGGTCTAAGTTAGTCGCGCGCCATTCCAGCTCCCCTATTAAGCACCTCATGGCGTACGGCGGCATCATGGGCTACATGCCGTTTCGGGAAGCGATCGCGGAATACCTGGGCGCTGCGCGCGCTGTCCGCTGCACTCCAGACCAGGTGATGGTGGTGACCGGGTCGCAGCAAGGCTTGCAGCTTTGTGCCAAAGTCCTGTTCAATCCCGGCGATTCCATTTGGATGGAAGAGCCCGGATATCCAGGAGCTCACCAAGCCTTTACCGCGGCGGGAGTTCGTCTGTGTCCCATTCCCGCGGATCAGCAGGGGCTCAGCGTGAAGGAGGGACTTCGCCGCTGCCGGCTCGCGAAGGGCGCGTACCTCACTCCATCGCACCAGTACCCGGCGGGAACCACCATGAGCGCCGCACGGCGTCTAGAGATTCTCCAATGGGCTGCGCGCAAGCGTTCCTGGATCATGGAGGATGACTACGACAGTGAGTTCCGGTTCGACAGCCGGCCCATCGGCGCGTTGCAGGGGCTGGACACGGATTCCACGGTGATTTATATAGGCACATTCAGCAAGGTTCTCTTTCCTGCCTTGCGCCTGGGCTACGTAGTGATTCCCAGCGACATGGTGGCGGCGTTTTCGGCTGTTCGAGAGACTGCGGACCTATTTTCATCCACTCTCTATCAGGCGGTACTGACCGACTTCATCAAAGAAGGACATTTTGCTCGCCATCTTCGGCGCATGCGCACTCTCTACATGGAGCGGCGCGGCGTGCTGGTGGACGCCATCCAGACCGAGCTTCGAGACACGCTGGAGGTGATCGGAGCGGAAGCCGGGATGCACCTGGTGGTGTTGTTGCCGCCAGGCGTTGACGATCGGGACGTGGCTCGCCGCGCCGCAAAGAACGGCCTTTCGGTGTTGCCCTTGTCCATGTGCTATTTGAAAAAACCGTGCTATTTGAAAAGACCGCCCAGAGGCGGATTGATCCTGGGCTACGGAGGCACTAACGCCCAAGAGATCCAAGACGGGGTGAAGACCCTCAAGGCATCACTTGCCCGTTGAAGCCGCCGGGACCGCGTCAACTTGAACGCCTTCCCGCGCTACGTCACTGGGATTGGAGACGATCATGTCTCCTTCGCGCAGCCCCTTGAGCACTTCGATGCGGTCGCCGTAATCGCGGCCCACTTCGATCTTCTGAAGATGCACCGTGTGATCGGAGCGAACCACGGCCACTTGCGCTCCGTCGGCCCGCACAATCATCGCATCGCTTGGCACCAGCAGCGGCGGGTCCGCGCGGACGCTGCTCAGTTCCACTTGAGAATACATTCCCGGCAATAATGCGTTGTCAGGATTTGGTACGCGAATTTCCACCAGCAGTGTTCTGCTGCTCGGATCGAGAGCGCTCGCGCTGCGCGCCACCTGGCCGGCAAATTGGCGGCCCGGCAGATTCGAAACGGTCAGGGTGGCTGGTTCTCCGGGCCGGATGGAATCGGCGTAAGTCTGCGGTACGTTGATGTAGGTTCTGAGCGCGGCCGTCTGAGCGATTCGAAACAGCAAGGTGCTGCCAGAGGTGACGAGCGCGCCAACATCCACGTTGCGCAGAGTGATGACGCCATCGAAAGGCGCTTGGACCACGCAATAGCTCTCCATTTTTTCCAGTCGCGCCACATTCGATTGCGCCGCGTTGATATTGGCGCGCTGGACATCGATGGCCTTCTCGAGCGATTCTACCGCCGCGAGTTTCTAATAGTACTGGGCCTGAGCCTGATCGTCGTCCTGATTGGACACCGCGCCTTTGGCCACCAGTTGGCTGGATCGGCGGGCCATCACGCGCGCCAGTTCCATGTCGGTTCTGCCCTGCTGCACGTTGGCTGTGGCCTGTTCCAACGCGGCCTGCGCCTGCCGGACGGTGGCTTTGGCTTGCGTTACCTGATCGGTCAATTCAGGCGCGTCAATTTTTGCCAGGATTTGGCCCGCCTTGACACGGTCGCCAATGTCCACCATGCGTTGTTCGACATATCCGTCCGCTCGAGCCAGAACCGGCGCCTCCGTGATGGGCTGGATGTTGCCGGGCAGCTGCAGCCCGCTTTTTTGGGTGGAGCGCCCCACCTTGATTACCTCCACGCGCGGCAAGGCCTGTTCTTCCTGATGCGCCTCGCCGGCCACCACCGCGCGTTGTTTCTGCAAAGGAATATAGCCGGCCAGAAATGCGATGAAGATCAGGACCGCTGCTCCCAGGAAGATGACCCAGATGGTGGTCGCGGACGGATGCCACAGATTCCGCGGCGGACCCGCATGAGCGGGCCTTTTCAATTCCTCAAGCTGCCGCTGGAGCTCTCGATTTTCCCTGCGGAGCCTTTCCTCCACGGTCTCATTTGCAACGGCCGGCTGCGGATCCGGTTCGGCGCCAGGCATCAGAGGATTTCTCCCTCCCGCTCGGCCAGCCTGCGCAAGTGATCCACCGGGGGCTGCTTCCGCAAATAGCTGTAAATGATCGGAACTACGAACAGTGTCGTTACGGTGGCAAACATCAGACCACCGATCACGGCGCGCCCCAGAGGCGCATTCTGCTCGCCGCCTTCGCCCAGGCCCAGCGCCATGGGAAGCATCCCGAGGATCATGGCGGTTGCCGTCATCAGTACGGGACGCATTCTGGCATAACCGGCGGATAGCATGGCACCCTTCGCGTCAATTCCGCTCTCGCGTTCGTCATTGGCGAAGGTCACCATCAGAATGCTGTTCGCGGTGGCTACCCCGATACACATGATCGCCCCCATCAACGACGGGACGCTCAGAGTGGTGCCGGTGACGAAGAGCATCCAGAGAATGCCGGCCATGGCGCCGGGCAGAGCAGTGAGAATGATGAAGGGATCGAGCCAGGATTGAAAGTTTACGGTCATCAGCAAATAAACCAGAACCACGGCGAAAATCATTCCGAGCGCCAGGCGGAAGAATGACGATTCCATGGTGGCCACCTGGCCGCGCAAGGCAAAAGATGTTCCGCGCGGTAAATGGGACCCCTCGTCCTGCATAATCTTTCGCACATCGGCGCCCACGCCGCCCAGATCGCGCCGGTCGACATTCGCGTACACGTCGAACACCGGGAGAACGTTGTAATGGTTCACGATCACCGGCGTGTAGTCCCTTTGCACCGTTACCAGATTGGAAAGCAGCTGGGTGCTGCCCGCCACCGCTCCCGGATTTCCGTAGGCTTGTGAAGAGCCGTTGGGCGAAGCGGCGACAAACGAGTTCGAACCGCCCGAGGCCCCGGACATGTTCTCCGCGGTCACGCCACTCTCCGCGCTGGTTGCAACCGAGATGGGCGTGCGCAGCAATGCATCCAGAGAATCGACACGGTATTGCGGAGTCTGAACCCCAACGTTGTAACTCACGCCGTTGGTCCAATTCAGCCAGAAATTGGGCGCCACTGTGGAACTGCCGCTGAGGGAGATCAACATGCTACTGGTAACATCCCTTTGCGTCAGCCCCAATTGCGAGGCTTTCACCCGGTCTACGTTTAAGCTGATTCCCGGCTGCGCCGTTACCTGATGGATGTGAACGTCGGCGGCGCCGGGGATCAGTGCCATTCTGTTGGCAAGCGTTTGAGCGATCTTGTAATTGGCTCTCGCGTTGCTGCCAACCACCTGCAGGTCGATCGGCGCCGGCAGCCCGAAATTGACGATCTGGCTGGTGATGTCGGCCGGTTGAAAGAAGAAAGTCATGTCGGGGAACTTGTCGCGCAGCCGCTTTCGCAGCAGGATTTCATAGCCCTTGGTGGGCGCATGCTTTTCTTTGTTCAGCGAGATCAGTATTTCGCCATCGGCCGAGGAGATGGTGGGTATGTCGCCTTGGGCCAGAGCCGGCCAGCTATTGGGGATTCCGATGTTGTCGATCAGCATGTCCACCTGATCCGGCGGAATGACGGAGCGGATCTCGCGCTCGAGCGCCGCGAATCGCAGTTCCGTTTCTTCAATCCGCATACCGGCGGGCCCGCGCGCGTGCAGGCGCATCTGGCCGGCGTCGACGCTGGGAAAGAAATCTTCTCCGATCAGCTTCACCAATCCAAGCGACGCCAGCGAAACGCCCATGAATGCCGCGAGAACCCGTCCGGGATGCCCGAGGGACCAATCCAGCAGACCCATGTAACGGTATCGGAGCTTCTCAAAGAGCGCGTTGAACAAATGGTGCGCGGTCCAGATGGGCCCCTTGCCGGCCGCGGGTGCGCCGTCGGCACTCTCCCGGTACAGACCAATTTCGGCATCCAGCAGATAAGCCATCATGGTCGGAACCAGCGTACGGGACAAGAAATAGGAAGCGAGCATGGCGAAAACCACCGCCATGGCGAGCGGAGTAAAGAGATACCGGGCCGTTCCCGTGAGCAGGAGCACCGGGACGAACACGATGCATATCGAGATGGTGGCAACGAAGGTGGGAACCGCGATCTGCGACGCGCCATCCAGCACCGCGCGAACCAACGGCTTGCGCATCGCGATATTCCGGTGCGTGTTCTCGATCTCGACCGTAGCGTCGTCCACCAGAATGCCCACGGCCAGCGCCAGGCCGCCCAGCGTCATCACATTGATGGTCTGTCCCAGAAGGCTCATAATGCACAGGGATGTGAGGATGGAGAGCGGAATGGAAATACAGACGATCAACGTGCTGCGCCAACTGCCGAGGAACAGCAGGATCATCAAGCCGGTGAGCCCCGCGGCGATCACCGCTTCGCGGATAACGCCCTGAATGGATGCTCGCACGAAGACCGACTGATCGGCCAGCGCCACCACTTTCAGCTCCGGCGTCACGTTGGCAAGAATGCCGGGAAGGGCAGCCTTCACCGCATTGACAATCGACAGAGTGGACGCTTTCCCGTTCCTGGTAACTGTAATCAGAACCCCGCGCGAGCCGTTGGTGCGCACGATATTGGTCTGCACCGAATATCCGTCATGCACCTGCGCAACATCCTTGATGTAGACGGTTGCGCCGTTGACGGTCTTGATGGGCAGATTGTTCAAATCGTCCAGCAACACCGGGCTGCTATTCACTCGCACTTGATACTCGGTCTTGGCGAGCTTCGCGGTCCCGGCCGGAAGGATCAGATTCTGCAGGTTCAGGGCGTTTGAGACGTCGATCGGCGAAAGCTGTTTCGCGTACAGCTCATCCAGGTTCAGGTCCACCATCACCCCGCGCTGTTTTCCGCCAAACGGATAGGAAACCGACGCGCCCTGCACTGTCCCGAGCGGAGTGCGGATGAAGTTATTTCCGATGTCGAAGATTTCCTGCTCACGCAGTGTCTTGCTGGAGAGACCGAGCTGCAGGATGGGGACGCTGGCGGCGTCGTACTTCAAAACGTTGGCGGGAAACATACCGGGCGGCATGCTGCGCAGCGACGTTTCCATGGTGGCCGTCACTTGCGCCACCGCCATGTCAATTTTGACGTTCGGATGGAAGTAAACCCGAATCACCGAGTACCCGTTGTAGGATTGCGACTCGATATGTTCAATGTCGTTTACGTTCGAGGTGAGGCTGCGCTCGAAATTGGTGGAGACGCGTTTCTCCATCTCTTCCGGCCCAAGGCCGGGATAATACCAGAGCACGCTGACGATGGGAATGTCGATATAAGGAAAGATATCGACGGGCATGGTAATGATCGCTGTCACGCCCAGGATGGCGATCAGAACAGCCATTACGACGAAGGTGTAGGGGCGGCCGAGAGCCAGCCGGACAATCCACATGGTCTACGTTCTCATCAAGTATACGTTGGAATACATCCCGGATACCCGGCTTCCAGGAACGTCATCCCTTCGCTGCAACTCTCCGCGTAGTATGATCTTTCCACTGGGTGTTCCAAAAGACCCGGTCCGCGAGGAGCATGTTCATGTTCATGCGAAAAACTTGGCCCATGTTACTGATGCTGGCGCTGGGCGTCGGCATCGGCCTATTGATCTCCGCCAGGCTGGCATCCGTGCAAGCCCGATCCAAGCCGGGAACAGGATTCGCCGCAGTTCCGGGAGCCCTCGGATCGGAGGACTTGACCGGTCCCTACGATCTCGTCAAGAACTGGCCGCAAGACATCAGCACTCTGCCTGGAAATGAAAAATGGACCTACGGTGCGGGTGAAAGCGTTTACGCGGAAAGCCCGAATCGCATCTATATGTTGTTTCGTGGCGAGCTGCCGAAGATGGCTCCTCCCAAGGCCACCTTGCTCCCGCAGCTTGGACCCAGCATCACCTTCCCGGTAGCTGGATTCTGGCGTGACGCAACCGTGGCGTCTTTACCGGGCACTGGCGGAACGGACAACGACGTCAGCGAGTGGCTGACCAGTTGGGAAGGGAAGGCTCCGGACCTCGGCATCAAGGGCCCGCCCTATCGCCAGTTGGGCGTGGACGCGAAATGGGAGAACTGCGTGGTGGTGGTGGATGGTAGCGGCAAGATCATCGAGACCTGGAAGCAATGGGACAAGCTGTTCCGCCGTCCGCACTCTATCTACATCAGCCCTTATGATCCGGAAAAGAATGTCTGGATCGTCGACGACAACATGCAGGTGATCTACCGCTTCACGCACGATGGCAGCAAGCTGCTGCAGACCATCGGCACTCCGGAGGTGTCTGGCGCGGACGCAACGCACTTCAACCGCCCCACCTATATCGACTGGCTGCCCGACGGGACCTTCTTCGTCTCCGACGGCTACACCGGAACACGCATCGCAAAGTTCGATAAGAACGGGAAGTTTCTCATGCAGTGGGGTACGCTCGGCGGACCGCCGCGCGGGCCCATCGATACTCGTCCGGGTTACTTCAGCAACGTACATGGAGTGGCCGTCGATCCGGCTACACATCACGTTTTTGTGAACGATCGCAACAACCATCGCATTCAGGTGTTCGACGAGAACGGCAAGTACTTATACGAATGGAAGATTGACGCCGATCCGTCCAGCCTGCATCTGCTGTATATCGGATCGGGCAAATCCATTTGGACCTATGACCGCACCACGAACAAGATGGTGGAGTGGGATCTGCAAGGCCATTTGCTTTATTCCTGGGGCAGCATGGGCGAATTCGCAGGCGGCCTGTGGGGCGTGCACGGGATGAGCGTGGACCAGGAAGGAAACCTGTACGTCGCCGAGGTGGACGCCGGGCGAGTGCAGAAGTTCCACCCGAAAGGCGGCGCCAACCCCGATTTTCTGGTCGCCAAACCGGTTTATTCCGCCTGGAAATAAGCGGTCTACACCTGCTCGTCGAAGTCGCCTTCCGGCTCCGGAAGCACGTCATTGTTCCCGGCCATCCACACATAGAGCGTGGGGAGCAGGAAGATGCTCATCACCAGATCTGAGATCAGTCCGCCGACGATCACGATGGCAAACGGCCGTTGAGAATCCGAGCCGATGCCGTGCGACACGGCGGCCGGCAGCAGGCCGAGAGTCGCCACCAGCATGGTCATCATAATGGGGCGAAGCCGCAAAACCGCTCCCTCCACCGCCGAATCGAGGATGGTGTGTCCGCGCACGCGCAGCTGATTGATGTACTCCAGCATGATCACGCCGGTTTGCACTGAAACGCCGAACAGCGCGAGGAAACCCACGCCTGAGGAGACGCTGAAGTTGGTATGCGTAATGAGCAGTGCGAGCAGGCCGCCAATGCGCGCCAGCATCACGTTGATCATAATCAACGTCGCCCATTTGAACGAGCGAAACATGCTGTAGAGAATGATGAAGATCAGCAGAATGGTGAGCGGCACCACGATAGCCAGGCGGGCGTTCGCGCGTTGCGCGCTTTCGTACTCGCCTTCCCAGTTAATGTGATATCCGCGCGGCAGATCAATGCCCGAGGTTACTTTGGTTATGGCTTCCTCAACCGCACCACCCAAATCGCGGCCGCGCACGCTGTACTTGATGGCGACGTAGCGCTGATTGCCTTCGCGATAGATTTCAGAGCCTCCGTCGCGTTCCTCCACCTTACAAAGTTGTGCGAGCGAAACCCGCTCGCCGGTGGGCGCCAACAGACGAATGTTCGAGATGGCTTCCTTGGTATTGCGATAAGTGGGCAAATAGCGCATCACCAGGTCGTACCGCGCTTCACCTTGCAACACTTGGGTGAGCGCATTCCCACCGGCGGCGGTACTGATGGCATCTTGAACATCGGCCACGTTGAGCTGATAGCGGGCGGCCGCCTGGCGGTCCACAATGAAGTTGTCGTTGGGCTGGCCCAGAACCTGAAACACCCCCAGGTCCTGAATCCCCTTGATCTTGCCCATGATCTTCGCTACCGCATCGGCTTTCTCTTCGAGAACATGTAAATCGTCGCCGTAGACCTTGGTCGCAAGCTGGCCCTTTACTCCGCTGACGGCTTCTTCCATGTTGTCGGCGATGGGTTGGGAGAAGCCCCACACCACTCCGGGAATCTTCTCCAGCTCGCGATCCATGGACGCGATCACTTCGTCCTTGTTCTGGTGAAAAGCCGGTCGCCATTGTTCTTTGGGCTTGAGATCGACGAAATATTCGGTATTGAAAAAACTGGTGGTGTCAGTCCCGTCGTCCGGACGCCCGGTCTGGCTGGTGCACTGCGTCACTTCGGGCCAAGAGCAAAGAATGAGCCGCGCCTGATTCATCAGGCGGATGCCTTCCGTCGGTCCGGTGCTGGGAGCAAGCGTCCCGCGTACCCACAAGGCGCCTTCATCCAGATGCGGCAAAAATTCGGAGCCGATTACGCCTCCCAGCCAAAGATAGAGAGCAACAGCCAGGCCGGCAACTCCTCCGGCCACTGTGAGGAATCGCAGCTTAATGGCGATTTTCAAGGCCTTGCGATAGATAACAGTCAGCCAGTTCATCACCGGGTTGTGCCACTCCCGCGTGCCTTTCGGGAAAAATACGCTGGAGAGCGCTGGTGCGATGAGCAGCGAAAAGATGATGGCGCCCAACAGAGCGAACGCCACGGTCCAGGCCATGGGCTTGAACAATCGCCCTTCCACGCGCTGCAACGTGAAGATAGGCAGGTACGCGGTGATAATGATGCCAACGGCGTAGAACACGGGCCGCTGCACTTCGTGCGCAGCGTCGGAAATCTTCTGTTTCGCCGATCTGCCGTCCTGGTCCCGCCGGCTGAGGTGACGAATGATGTTTTCGACCATCACTACAGCGCCATCCACCACCATCCCGAAGTCCAGCGCGCCCAACGAGAGCAAGTTGGCCGGAATGCCCTTGAGGTTCAAACAAGTGGCGGCGAACAGCAACGAGAACGGAATGGTCAAAGCGACGATGATTGCGCCGCGAACGTTCCCGAGAAACAAAAAGAGGATGATCACCACCAGGATGATGCCGTCGCGCAGGTTGTCGAGCACAGTATGCGTTGTATAACGCACCAGATCGCTGCGATCGATGAGCGGGACCACCTTCACGCCCTTGGGCAGAATGGTGTTGTTGAGCTCGTCCACCTTCTTGTGAATGCCCTGGAGCGCCGTGTCGGCGTCGGCCCCTTTGCGCAGCAGGGCAATGCCCGACACCACGTCGTCGTTGTCGATGAGCTTTCCATCCTCATGCCGGATGGCCTTCGCGAATTGGCCCAGCCGGATTTTCGGACCTTGCGAGACCACAGCGATGTCGCTCACCCGGATGGGCGTGCCATTCTTGGCCATGATCACCGTTTTTTCGATGTCCTGTACGTTCTTGACCAGACCCACTTCCTGAATGTTGATCTGCTGCAAGCCGGCTTCCACAAAGCTGCCGCCTGCGTTCGCATTGTTGTTGGTAAGCTGCTGCTCCACCTGGCCGATGCTCAACCCGTAGGAGATCAGCTTGTCGGGATCCACGCGAACCTGATATTCACGCGTGGGACCGCCGAAGCTGGCAACATCCACGATGTTGGGAACGGCCTTGAAGTTCTTCTCCACCACCCAATCTTCGAGCGACTTCAGCTCCATCACGTCATACGCAGGGTTGGTGCTATGCAGGGTGAAGAAATAGATCTGGCCGGCCGGGCTCCAGTCCGTTTGCATTTGCGGCGACACGCCGGCGGCCACCGCGGCGGGCGGAAGATTCACCTGCGTCAGCCGCTCCAGCGCTCGTTCGCGATCCCGGAAATTCTCCTCATCGTCGTCGAAAATCAGCTTGATGTCCGAAAGGCCGAACAAGGAGAAGCTCCGCAAGTGCGTCACGTGCGGCATGCCGTTCATCACGATCTCGAGAGGGATGGTGATTTGCTGCTCCATTTGCTCGGCCGAAATCCCCGGCCATTGCGTGACAATCTCGACGTAATTGTCCGCTACGTCGGGATAGGCTTCCACCGGGAGCTGATGAAACGAAATCGCGCCCCAACCAAACAGCAGAAGCGCTGCAGCCAGCACCAGAAAGCGATTCTGCAGTGCAAAATCGACGAGCTTCCGAATCATTTACTGCTCCACCGTGTTCTGGAACACAAGCGCGCTGGTTACCACCTGCTCGCCCGCTTTAACTCCCCGCACGACCTCCTGCAAATTGCCGGGCAGCATGTTCCCGGCAGTCACCTCCTCGCGCCGGAAGCGGCCGCCTCCTAAAGGCACATAGACCCACTCGCGATCGTGTAGATGCAGTATCGCGCTGGCCGGTACGCTGGCGCGCTTTTCCAGGGTCTCGCCGTGAAAGGTCGCCGTGACGAACATCCCGAGGCGCATCAGGCCGGGATTCTCCACTTCCAGGCGCACCTTCGCGGTACGTATGTTCGGATCGATGATAGGCAGGATATTGCTGATCTTTCCCTTCAGAACACGGTCAGGATAGGCCACCAGATGAATGTCGGCAAATTCCCCGATATGCACCTGGGCCATGTTGTTCTCCCAGACATCGCAGATAATCCAGACGTGCGCGAGGTCGGAAATGGTGAACGGCGCTGGCGCACTATAGGACTGCACGGCCGATTGGTCCGTGATTTGTTGGTCGGTAATGGTTCCCGGCACGGGAGCGAAAACCTGGACGATACCCGTGGGATGTTCCGGGTCGGCGCCCAGCAACCCGATTTGTTCCTTGGCCGTCTCAAGCACCACTACGTTGTCGTCTTCGGCGTTCTGCGCCACTTCCTGCCCGCTCTTGGGAATCGCCCCGTGCTCGAACAGCGTATTGGCGCGTTCCAGCTGCACCTTGCTTAATTCCTCGTTTTTGACGGCCTGGCGATAGTTGGAAAATGCGTTGGCAATGTCCGCGCTTCTCACCTTGAAGAGAATCTGTCCCTTTTTCACCTCGTCGCCCAGCCGTGCGTCGATTTCGACGATTCTCCCGGTGGCGAGCGAAGGCACCGGTACCTGTTTCGAAACGTCGGGACTTACTACACCGGTGACGTTCAGCTCAGGCGCGGCAACGTGCTCGCCGGCCGTGGCCAGAGGAAACCGCTCCGGGTGATCCACCTTGAAGTTGTTGGCGTCCAGGTCGGGCTCCACGGTGACAGGCTGCGGACCAGTGTTGCTGGCCTCCACCTTGTCCTGGGCGCTCACTCTCTTCTCGCACCCTGCGAAGAAAAGGCTGAAGCCGGCGCACAGGAAGGATGTGACGATCCATGAGCGATTCATTGTAAGACCTCACGACCAACCGCCATATTCATCTGGGCGGCCGCAGTTAGATAGGAACCAATCAGATTCAGGTAAGCCAATTGCGTATCCCGGGTAGCTTTCTCGGCATCCAGATAATCCAGTAGAGATGCCCCTCCATGCTGGTAAGAAAACGAAATCTTGTCGCGAGTGTCATTGGCCAGCTTCAGGTACTTCCCCTTGTAAGGACGGAGCAGATTGACGTTGCTGACCAGCGTCACGTAGGCCGAATCCACATCGTTGAATACCTGCGCCTCGGCTGCTTCCTTCAAGCGCTCGTTGCGTCCGATGTCGATCTTGGTCAGTGCCTTTTGCCCCTGATTCCGATCAAAGATGCGCAGGGGAATGCTGACACTGCCTCCGATGGTGTTGTTGTCATACGGATTGTTAAACGATGGATTGTGTGTCCACCACAGGCTGAAGGTGGGATCCGTCGAACCATTCGCTACCGCGAGCTGATAGGTGATCTTCGCCAATTCCACGTTCTGCACGGCGACCTTCAGGTCCGGACGCGTTTCGAGCGCGATATTCCGGAATTCCTCCTGGGGCCTCAATTCGGCACTGAAGTCAAATGGTCCGGAAACGTCGAACTCTGCAATGGGGGTGTGCTCGTTCAGCAGCATCAGAAGCTGGATCTTGGCGGTGCGAAGGTTCACCAGCGCCGTTTCAAAATCGGACTCGAACTGCACGCGCTGTAATTCCAGCCGGTCCATATCCACCTCCGCCAGGTCGCCCGCCTTGAAGCGGATGCGATTCACCTCGAGTTCCCGGTCCCAGTAAGCCAGGTTTTCCCTGGCGTTCTCCAGTACCGCCTTGGCTTGCAACGTCTGCACGAATGCGCTCCGCAGATTGAACACCAGGTTGCGCTCCTGGTCCAGGTAGCTCGTTTCCGCGATGGTTGTGGACTCCTTGGCCTGGTTGAGCCGCAACTCGCGCTTGTGTTCGCGTTCGTGCAGGTAGCTGACGCTGGGTGAAATCTGAGTGCCCGCGAACGGACGATAGATGCCGTCATAAGGCGTGAGTTGCGTTCCATCCGCCGAGAAAGTTAAATCTGGATTGGGACGCAGGTAAGCTGTGATCTCAGCCGCGCGTGATTCATCAATGCTGAGCTGAGCGGCTCGTAACGTTGGGTTCGTTACCTCGAATTTCTCCTTAATCTGCTGCCAACTGAATGCGGTTTGAGCCGGTAACGTGGCGGGAGGCAGGACTGCCAATACAATTGCTATGCGCCACAACTCCGTCGATGGGACACTCTTCATAGGAAAGGAATTCGAACTGCGTTGAACGCGGCAGTCGATTTCGACTTTAGCTTCGTCGAGCGGATCAAGCCAGTGATCTTGCTACCAACCGCTGAGTCGTTCGATTATCTTTCGGTACCAATGGTGCGGCGTCCGATCTTTTGGCCCAAGGGCTTGGCAGAGCGAACGATTGGCTCTACCATTCTCTGCATGGAGTTCTCGCAATTCGAATCCATGTCGCGGATGCAGGTGGAGCCCTCACCGAGAATACGGCTCATTCTGCTCGACGATCACTTGCTCTTTCGCGAGAGCCTGGCGCGCCTACTGGCCTCCGAACACGAGTTCGAACTCGTGGCGGAATGCGCGACGCCTGCTGAAGCTGTGAAAAGCCTGAAACACCTCGACGTGGACGTGATTCTGGTGGACATCGGCATCGCCAAGGATTTTGTCCCGTGGGCGCAGAAGGTTCGGTATCCTGGAAAATCCCTGGTCATTGCCAGAGACGTAGACGCCAGAGGCTCAGCCATCGTACTGAAATACGGCGCCTCCGGTATTTTCCTGGCTTCGGATTCCTCCAACCGGCTGTTGCAGGCCATACGCCTGGTGGCCAGTGGCGAGGCGTGGGTGGATCAGAAAGTGCTGCAGCTTCTTGCCGAGCGCTGCCCGCACTTTGAAGCCAGGTGGCAGGGCATTCTCACAGAACGAGAACAGAATGTTCTGCAAGGCGTGGTAGACGGCTTGTCCAATAAGAAAATCGGAAGCCAGATCGGCGTATCTGAGTCGACCATCAAAGCGACATTACAGCACTTATTCAAGAAGGCCGGCGTGAGGACCAGAAGTCAGCTGGTAAGGATCGCTCTGGAAGGGCCGCCGGTAACTGGCTCACCGGAGCCTTCTTTAGGTTAATCTTTTGATTTTCACCGCTACAAAAGATCTCGATACTGTTCCAGGGCTACCCGAACCAGTTGCGCGCGTGTACGAACGTTGGTCTTGGCAAACAGCTGCTGCAGCGTGTTCTTCACCGTGCTCTCGGAAACATCCATGCGGCTGGCTATTTCCTTGTTCGCCAGGCCTTGCACCAAAGAACCCAGCACGTCCCTTTCGCGATCCGTCAGAAGCGCTCGTTCCTGAAGGTCGGACGGGGATAAATTGGAGTTGGCGGCGTTCGCTTCCTCTGTAACGTCGGCGATGATGGCGGCCAGCTTAGGCGTCGTTCCCTCTTTGTATGTAGAGAACCAAACATCCGCGGTGAATGATTCGCCGTTTCCCCGATGGCCCCGGCACTGCATGGAGGCCCGGAACTGAGGAGCTTCCTCCCAGCGCAGTGCATGGTGCAGTTCCGGCAGGAACGCAGAGACCGGATTGCCAATCAGTTTGCCATCCCTGGGCGCCATCAGCTCCACCGCGGCCTGATTGGCGAGTTCGATAAAGCCGCGCTCATCCACCGTCACGATAGCTGCGGGACTGGTTTCCACCAGCGCCCGCAACCTTTCCCGCCCTTCGAAGGTCAATCGCCGGTTGCGCACCAGCTCGGCAACGAACAGCCCACAGCCTGCCAGCGCCAAAGTCTCAAACCCCAAACGAACCGAAGAGCGGTCTAGCGAGCTGAAGACCTCACTTAGCACTGCACAGCCGGCGCCGATCAAGGCGAGCAGCCAGCGCGGCAGGAAGCCGGCCGCCAGCATGATGGGGAACAAGTACAGAATGCCAAAAGCCACAAACGGTTTGGTCCACCAATCGGCCACCGCAATGATAAAAACGATCGCGCCGCTGGCCAACAGGACAGAGGTTCTGTTGCGTTCCTCCCACACTCGTTCCAAGCGCCACATGGGTTTCGGATTTGGAGCGTTTATTGTCTCATCGCTGTTCGTCTCGGACCGTGTGATCAAATGATTGGCCAGTCCTGCCGGGCGCAAGCTTCGTGATGGCATTCTGACGATCCGTGCCCCCGTCAGCTGATCGCCTCGCGTGTCGAGGCCGGATTCCTTCGCTCGGGCGTCAGACGCTTTCACTTCGTACTCCACTTACAGAAGCAGTGGTCACGCCTCAATCTATTCGAAGCTTCCCAAAGAAGGCATAAAAGTGTCCATAGCTTTCTTGAATCGACTCCATAACGATAAGGAGTTGGACATTGCTAATACTCGGCTGCTCAATACCTTACAAGTTTGCGGGAAGCAGGGACCGCAAGTCACCTATCGAAAGATATTTCCCTCTGTCGAACGATGGTCCCGAGAAATAGTGGGGCATGCCACACATGACCGCAGTTGAGATTCGATATCTTACGTCTGTGAAGACTACTGTGTCATCGAAAGGCCAGATCGTTCTGCCGGCGGAATTCCGGCACATGGACCTCGAACGGGGGCAGGAGTTCGATGTCGAGCGTCTCGATCGCGGCGACGGCGGTTGTCCACGGTCTGGCGGTCGCCACGCGAAGTCGTGCGGATTTCGTGAACGCCCCCGTGCGCATCGTCGATCCGTTCGCCGGTTGACGTCTCGCCGCGATTCAGTATCGCCAGCTCGTCAGGTCCGCTCCAGTTGGCGCGGTCTTCTGGATGCGCTCCATGATCTGTGGCACGTACATCTGGTTGTAGTGCAGCCGCGAATACCAATTCGGTTTCTCCGGATCGCCGTTCCAGCAGTGCTCGGCGCGCGGCCCGTAGCGAACCTCGCCCTGGTAGGGCACGCCATGTCCGGGAGTGCCAGTCTCTTTCAGGAAATCTTCCATCAGATAAACCGCATCGTTCAGGAAGTACGTGTCGTCGGAGCCGACATACAAGTGCAACTTGCCTTGCAACTTCGGCCCCAGCGTGGCCCAATCGCGCTGCAGGATGGCGTCCAGGTCGTAGTGCTCGCGCCAGTATTCGGCGGTTTTGTGATTGATCGCACCGGTGGTCTTGTCGAAGATCGACTGCGGATATCCATCTTCGCCCGTTGGTGAATACACCGCCTGCCAGATGTCGAACTGCTCGCCCGAACGGCCATGATCGCCGAGCGCCGCTTCATAGGCGACATTGTCGCGCGTGGAGATCAGGGTGTGGCCTAGATAGTCGCGCATGGCCGGCTGCTCGATCTGCTTATTCGCGCCCTGAATATAAAACATATTCCCGTCTTTATACAGGTCCGTGGTCATGTACGCGTGGAAATCCACCGGATCCGGGCATGCGACGAACGCCCCGTTGTAGTGGTCGGGATAAAAAATCTGCACAGCCAGCGATTCCCACCCTCCGGTGGAACCGCCATACATGAATCGCGCCCAGCCTTGGCCGATGCCGCGAAACTGGCGCTCGATGGCCGGGATCAACTCGGTCTCAATCGCGTCGCCGTACGGCCCCACATTGGCCGAGTTCACCGCATACGAATCGTCATAAAAAGGATTGGCGTGCTGCAGCTTGGCGATCAACATGCGAGGCGTGCCCGGCGCGATCCACGCCTGATAGTTCTTATACGCTTCCTGCTCCTGGATGCGGTTATAGCCCGCGATATGAAACCGGTCCGAGAAATCGGGCTTCAGATTGGGGTCCGGCGGAGTCTCGCGAAAATCGTTGAAGGACGAAACAAAATGGTCGTGAAAAACGACCAGGGGATAGTGCGCCTCCGCATGCGCGTCGAATCCCTCCGGCACCAGAACGATTGCCGATAGATACATCGGCGCGCCCCAGAACTTTGTCAGAAGTTGCGACTGGATGCGCATGTGGCGCACGTATTTTGTATCCGGCTCGGGCTTGATCGGCGGGATGACGTCGGTGAGGGAGACATCGATCGGCGGCGCGCCCGCTCCGATGTGAACCAGCCGGGGCTTCGAGAGCAGATTACCCGGGGCCAGGTTCCAGTGCTGCCCTTCGCCGCGATCGGGCGCCAGCTTCACCGTTTTGCCGTCTGCGCGGTGAAATGTCTCATAGACGTTCAGCACGGCCTGGACGGTGTAATCTCCGGCCGGCACGTCTTTCAGGCTCGGCCGTGGATAGCCCTGAGCATTGTCACCGATCGCCAGCGCCTGGCCTGGCTTCCATCCGTCCACCGTTACGCCGAAAACCATCTGCGATTTTGGCGTGTCGTCGATCTGGTTACGCGGCTCGTCTTTGGGGTCGTTCGAGAGAAGAAGAAGCAGCCGGCCGTCCAGCGGCTTGGCGGATCGCTCGGACGGGAAGCTCACGGTGATGGTTTGAGCGGAGGCGGTGGAAGCCAATCCCGCCGCAGTCAGAGAGAGTACGCAAAAAAGAGAGCGCATAGTGCAGTATACGAATTTTCGATGGAGTGGCTGAACCGGCGGCGGTCAGGCTGCCACAGGAACGCCGGCCCGGCTCCGCGTCGCATAAACCAGAACGCCGATTGTATTGGCAACCAACACCACGCCGATGATCTTGCCCGCGTATTCCAAATTGCTGACCACATCCACAATTGGATAGACCGCGATCAGTACCGCGACGCCGCTCGAAACTAACCCGGCAATGGCGGGGATGCGCAGCCAGCTCGGAAGCGCTCGCCGCAGCCGCGCCGCACCGAATAGCGGAATGGCGAACAGCGCGACATAGGCGATCCCGTAATGAGCGTTAGAGGCGCTGTTGAGCAACTGCAGCGCTTCCTGCTCCCGCACGCCCAGCATACTGAAGAAGATCAGCACCATGGCGAGCAACATCACGAACAGGATGGAGTTCACCGGCGTTTTCCGGCGCGGATCAAGACGGGTGAACCAATCCGGAAGCAAGTGGTCCCATCCGGCCGTCACCGGCAGCCGAGTGAGGCCGGTAAAAATGAGACTGGACGCCGATACCGCGCGGACCAGCAGCAGCAAAATCGCGATAGACGCGAAGCGTGAAGCAAAGCCGGCGTTCCCGAGCGCAGCGCGGAAAGTTTGCGGGATGGGACCGATCAAATCGATAGGACGGTGGCCCACAAACGTAACCACCGAGCTGGTACCCAGGATGAACATGAGCGCGATGATCGGCGAGGCGATGGCGACGGATTTCCCGATGTTGCGCCCGGCGTCGCGGCATTCTCCCGCCATGATGGCGATATATTCAAAGCCACTCAGTCCGCCTACCGTGATTTGGCCGAAGAGCGCCAGGTTGATCCATGACGCCTCGGGCAGGGCGATAGGAATCGGAGCGTAAGACACGTGGTGGCCGCGCAGGATGGCCCACAGAGGCAGCGCCACAAGTATGCCGTACGCCACCATCAGCGCGAACCCACCGGCATTGTGCAGCCATTTCCCGAGCGACAGACCTCGCCAGGCGACGAAGGCGATTAAGACCAGGACGATGCCGGTCAACAGGCTGGTGGCCGCATGGCTGGCCGGAAGCCAAGCTGCGCTCGGGCCGATGGAATAAGACAGGTCCGTGGGAATAACGAAAAGAATGCTGCCCAGCACGATGACCGCATAAACCCAAAGATTCCACGCGATCAGGAATCCCCAAAATCCGCCGAAAGCTTCTTTGGCCCACTGGTACAAGCCGCCCTCCAGCGGGAGAGCTCGGTTGAGATAGATAACCACGAAGGCCAGCGGAACGTAGAACAGCAGCATGGACAATACCCAGAACACGGCATGCGATTTGCCGAGCTTGGAGGCAACGCCCACCCAACTGGAGCCCACCACGTTGAGAACTTGTGTGAACACCAGATCCCGCAGCCCGAGCTCCCGTCGAAGCTGGCCGGCGGGATTGGGAGCGGGCGCGGCCATAAGAGATAAGGATTATTGTACGGTGGTTTGTTTCTCCATGTCGTTGCGGATAATCTTTCCACCCTTCATCACGAACTTCACGCGTTCGAGCTCGGTGATGTCGGCCAGCGGATCGCCTGAAACAGCGATCAGATCAGCGAATTTGCCTTTATCGATGGAGCCGATCTGGTCCTGCCAGCCCATCGCTTCGGCGTTGGTCATGGTGCCGGCTTGGATGACTCTGGCGGGCGTCACGCCCCCGTGTTTCACCAGAGCCACAAATTCCAAGGCCTGCGTCCCATGCGCGAACGTGGCGCCGTCCACTCCGCTGCCCACCATCAATTTGAGTCCTGTGGTCGCGGCTGCCATAGTGACGGCTTTCTCGAAGATCGGAATCATCCGATATTTTCCGCCGGTGCTCTTTTCATCGTTATCGTCCATATAAGGTTCTGTGTAGCGCATGAAGGTGGGATCGAAATAAAGCCCCTTGGCGACCATCATGTTCACTTCCTCTTGATCCAGGCCGAATCCATGCTCGATGGTGTCGCAGCCAGCCACAATGGCGTTCCTGAGCCCTTCGCCTCCGTAGTTATGGCAGCCAGTCTTCTTGCCTAGCCGATGCGCCTCATCGATGGCCGCCTTCAAGACCGGCAACGCATAGGTCACTTCGTATAGATCCTTCCCGGTGGAGCTGAACGAGTACGCACCCGCCGGATACAGTTTGATCCAATCCGCGCCATGTGTAATCTGATCGCGAACGGCTGCGCGCGCGTCTTCGGGCGTTCGAACCACGGTGCTGGCCAAGGGATTCTCGGGAACCGCCGGGTCCTTGGGCTTGGCGCCCCACACCAGGCCCAGCGTGGAGACTTGATAGCGGGGACCATCGATGCGTCCTTCATTAATGGCATTGCGGATGGCGACATCGCCGTAGCCATTGCCGTGGCTGGTCATATCGCGTGCGGCAGTGAAGCCGGCTCGCAGATTGAATTCCACATTCTGCGCGGCGATCAGCATGTAATCTTCCGTGGTGCCGTTGGGCTTGCGCGCGTTGAACATGTGCGTATGCGCGTCGATCAAACCGGGAAGAACGGTCGCCGCGCGCAGGTCGATCACCTGGGCGCCCGCCGGAATCTTGGTTTGACCCTCCGGCCCCACTTCGATAATCCGATCGCCCGAAATGACCACCACCTGCTTGGTCAGCATCTGCCCAGTCTTGCTGTCGAACAAACGCCCGGCCCGGACGGCCATGAGGCGCGGCGCTGGGGGGCATTGCAGGATTCCGCCGTCGGAACCCATGCACGGCGTGGCTCCGGCCCCTCGCCAGGGAGTGGTCAGCGGCTTGGGCTGCGCCCAGAGCGCGGCCGTATAGAACGCAGCGGCTATCACAACTTTGGATTGCATAGCGCTGATTCTATCCCAGCGCGGAGGCGGATTTTATTTCAGGTCGTGCGAGCTGCAAATGTCACAATGTGGCCGCTCGGTTCGAGCACCCCAATCTCGCGCATACCGTAGAACGTCGTTCGATCCGGCAGGGCCACTGAATAGCCATCCAGACGCTTCAAAATGTCGGCGAAATCGTCGACTTCGATAAAGATGCCGACGTTCGTCGAACCCGGCTGCGGCACAAACTGCGGAGCGTCTTTGCGGACACTTTCGATGGATTGTAGCATCAGCTCCGCTCCGTCCCGCACCACAATAGCGAACCCCAGCCGGTCGCCTTCCGGCACGTCCACTGTCTTCGTAAAGCCCATCCGGTCCACCCAGAAGGGCAGCGATTTCTCAATCTCTTCAACCATCAGCACGGCCGTGATCTTCATGTATGGATACTAGCCGGAGCGGCGCCCGCGAGTATTGGAAAAAACGGCCATCGGCGTGTGACCGGTGAACTGACGAAAATCGCGGATCAGGTGGGCCTGATCGAAATATTCAGCTTCCAGCGCAATTTCGGACCAATTCACGCGATCCACCCGGCCGGCCATGCGGCACGCGTGCCGGAAGCGCAGTACGCGGCACAGATGTTTCGGAGTTAGACCGCTCTCTTCCAGGCACCGGCGCCGGAACTGCCGCTCACTCAAATTAGCCTGACGCGCCGCCGCTTCCAGATCCGCACTTCCATTCGCAGCGGCCAGCGCTTCAATGGCCTGTTGGATGGGAGTGGGATGAGCCTCGGGCACGGGCAGATTACCGAGCAGGATCTCAACGGCGTCCTGGATCGAATTCGCGTCGTCCAACTGACGCTTCAACTCGCGGGCACGGCGCGACCACAAATCTTCCAGCGCCGTTGAACCATCCGTCAGGTCCACCGGCCGTACACCCAGGAAACTCCCCGCCATCCCAGGGCGAAAGCGGACGCCGGCAATAAAAGCGTCCTTCGGATAATCGAATCGCTGCTGGATGGTCATGGCGCCAATGGCGCACAAAGTGCCGCCATTATGAGAGCCGCGATCGTAAACGATATCGACGCAACCGTCGGGTGGAACACGGTGTCCTGTGACAGCCAGGTCGCTCTGCATGCACCAGCCGGTTTCCACCCAGCGAGAGAGGGATGTGCTCGGCGGGCGTTCGCGATAAGCCTGCATCACTAAAAAAGTTTACCACCCGGCAAAAACTTTGCCACCTGCGGGTGAAACGGAAGTCGAGCTTTATTCACTCATAAGCGGATGCACTTACGCCACACGCAGGATGGTACTCTACCGGAGCGAAGAGCGCAAAAAAAGGGCGCTAAAGAACGCATTTCGGAGTATACTTCCGCATATCCAATAAGTAGTCTTCTTGTATCGCGCGAAATATTTTCGTTCGCAACGTTGTAACGGCAAAACGGGAGGGGAAAAAGTATGAGCAAACGCATTGTTTTCTGCTCCGATGGCACTTGGGATACCTCGGGCAACAACACCAACGTCTACAAAATCTACAAAGCGCTCGAGACCACAGCCGATCAGGTCCCCTATTATGACGACGGTGTCGGCGCCGACGGACAGCCCATTGAAAAGCTAGCTGGTGGCGCTTTCGGAGCGGGCCTTTTTCAAAAAATCAAGGACGGCTACACCAAGATTGCACACACCTATGAACAGGGCGACGAAGTTTTTCTTTTTGGCTTCAGCCGCGGTGCATATACCGCCCGCTGCCTGGCCGGAATGATCGCCGTCTGCGGCCTTCCCACGGCGAATTTCACCGATGATGTGGTCGAAACAGCTTTTCAGGCCTATCGCAATAAAGACCAGCGAGCGGCATTGCTGGCCGAACTCAACAAGAGCTGCAATCTGTTCGACGCGAAGCTGACCATGGTCGGCGTTTGGGACACAGTCGGATCGCTCGGCATTCCCGCCATCTTCGGGGGCGTCAGCCCGCTCATTTACGGCTTCCTGGATACGGGGCTGCACCCGGATGTCCTGAATGCTTATCACGCCTTGGCCATCGATGAAAGACGCGCCGAATTTCCGGCCACGCTGTGGACTCCGCCGGTTCCAGCGCTGGCCGGGCAAACAGTTGAGCAGGTCTGGTTCTGCGGCGTACATTGCGACGTTGGCGGCAGTTATCCGGCCGATCCCAACGGCACCGCGCTTTCCGATCTTACGCTGGGCTGGATGATGAGCAAGGCGTCCGCGCTGGGGCTGGTATTCGTGCCCGCCGTGCAGGCGCAATATGCGCTTCCCATGGATCCCAAATATGCGCTCGATCAGAAGCACGAGTCCTGGAATCCACTGTGGGCCTTTCCGAAACGAAGACCAATTGCTCCGGAGTCTACGCTTTCCGACAGCGTCTTTGTCCGTTGCCAGAATGACAGCTCCTATCGGCCGGGGAACGTGACCTTCGTCAACGGCGCACCGGATCCCGGCTACGCCAAGGCCTCTGTCGTCTCCCAGGCCGCGATGGCCGCCGCCGACTAATTGCCCGAAGAGGGCCGCCCGGAATTACCGCTCGAGGTGTGAATCAGCCATGAAACCCATTCTGTTGTTGTGTCTATGCGGATTGGCATATGCCGCCGAGGGATCCCAGGATCCAAAAGCAGAGGAAGCGCGTGAGTTAAAGGCCTGTGCCCAAATGCTGCTGGATGGGCTTCGCAAGATCCCCGACGCCCGCGCGCAGCGTTTTCAGGGGAAGGTGACGGAAGCCGAAATGCTTTGCCGCGGAGGCAGCAAGAGCCTTCAATTCCGTCTAACGCCTTGGGTGGATTGGTCGCAATACTGGGGCACGGGCGACACCTCGTCCTTGCCCACCGGTTTCATCTCCAGCAAGGGGCCCGCTCTTCGCGGCGTCGCCGGAGCCCTGCTCGATCTGGAATACCAGCGCGTCGAGCTCATCAAATTCAATCTGTTCGACAACAACGCAACGTACCGAACGTATGTTACCGGCCGAAATGGCGTGGGAGGGCCCGCGCTCAAGACTTGGCCTGAAATGCGCCTGCCCAAGGATAATCCCAACTATCAGGCAGTCGGCGGCGACGGAGATCAAACTTGCAAAGGGGAACTGATTCGTTCGCGAACACTCTCCGGCATCTGCAATGACATCGTGAATCCGCTGATGGGTTCCAACGGAACGCCATTCGCCCGCAATGTCGAATTCGACACCACCTTTCCCGACCTCGGGCAAACCGTTCTGACGCAGAACCGGCATGGTGGACGGCTTGGTCTGCTGCAGCCCGATCCGCAGGTGATCAGCCGGATTCTGTTCACCCGCGCGCAATCCAATCCCGCGGCCTGCAATGCAGGTTTCGGTCTCCCTGACAACTCCGCCAGCGCCAACTGCGATTACCAGAAAGCCCCGTTCTTTAATGTTCTCGCAGCTTACTGGATCCAATTCATGACGCATGATTGGTTCTCCCACATGGAGGACGGGCACAACGCGCCGGAGTACATGCCGGTTGGTTGCAAGGAAGAGCTGGTGAATAACGTAGAAACACCCCTGACGCCGGATCAGATTGCGCAGCTCGGTTGCCGTCCCAATGACCGCGTCGACCGGACGTATGTTCTCGAGGATTCGCCGCCCGGCAAATTCTCCAGTGACGGCAAGGATTATCTGTCGCGCGCTCCCAAGACCTTCAGCAACAACAATACAGCCTGGTGGGATGCCTCTCAGATGTATGGATACGACGAGACCTCCCGTAAGCGCGTGAAGCGCGATCCCAAAGATCCGGCGAAGCTGCTCCTGGAGCCGGTTCCAGGGATGCCGGGCCCGGGCTTCCTGCCCGTGTTCCAGCCGGGCGATCCAATTCAGCCGCAGTGGGCCGGTCAGGAATCCGTTGCCTTCCCCGACAATTGGTCCATCGGATTGAGTTTCTTGCACAACCTGTTTGCGCGCGAACACAACTCTTTTGTCGAGGAGTTTCGCAAAGAAGCGGCGCAAAAGCCCACCGCCGACAGTGGACTTCGCGATCCAGCCAACCCGCAGCGCGTCATCCGCAATAAGGATGTTACGCCGGACGAGCTTTTTGAAGTTGCTCGCTTAGTGGTCGCCGCCGAAATCGCGAAGGTCCACACCATTGAATGGACCCCGCAGTTGCTCTACGGCGAGCCGCTCTACAAAGGCATGAACGCGAACTGGAACGGGCTGCTCGGCACCGGCGATCCGGCCGTCTCGAAGGCGCTCGCCGATCTCGTCACGAAGGATTTCGGGAAATCCAAAGACGTCGCGAAGGCCTCGCAATGGTACTCAGTCTTTGCATCCGGACCGGGCATATTCGGTCTCGGCAGCAAAGTTTCGCATTACGACATCACCAAGCCGGCTTCGACCAACGGCGGAGTGAATCACTTCGGATCGCCGTTCAATTTCCCCGAAGAGTTCGTCACCGTCTACCGTCTGCACGCCTTGATTCCCGACTTGATCGAATACCGCCAGATGGAGAAAGATCCCAATCAGATCGCGCAGAAAGTGGCGGTGATTAACACCTTCGAGAGCAAAGCCACGGATGCCATGCGATCGCGCGGCCTGGCGAACTGGGGCCTCAGTATCGGCCGCCAGCGTTTAGGCCTGCTGACGCTCCACAACATCCCGCAGTTCTTGCAGAATATCCGCCTTCCGCGGCTCGACAGCCCCACTCAGCAGCTCGACATCGCGGCGCTCGATCTTATTCGCGACCGCGAGCGTGGCGTGCCCCGCTTCAACGAATTCCGGCGGCAGTACGGGTTGCGTCAATTGACCAGCTTCGATGATTTCACCGATAAATCGGCCGCCCCCGCCACTCAACAGTCGCAAGAGCAAACCGCGCAGCAGCTTCGCCAGGTCTACGGCACACATATCTGCGATTCATCCAAAGTCATCACGGATGCGCAGGTTAACGAAGATGGCACGCCCATCAATGATTGCCTGGGCCATCCCAATGGATCGGTGGTCGACAACATCGAGGACGTAGACACCGTGGTCGGCTGGATGGCGGAAAACGTTCGGCCGCATGGCTTCGCCATTTCGGAAACGCAATTCGTGGTCTTCATCCTGAACGCCTCGCGAAGATTGTTCAGCGATCGATTCTTCACCTCCAGTTTCCGGCCGGAGTTCTACACCAAACTGGGCATCAACTGGGTGAATAACAACGGCCCCGGACCGGTAATGATGGAGCAGGGAATGCCCAACGGGCATCAGCAGCCCGTGTCGCCGCTCAAGCGGATATTGTTGCGCAACATTCCCGAATTGGCGCCCGAGTTGCAGCACGTGGTCAATGCGTTCGACCCCTGGGCGCGCGATCGCGGCCAATATTACTCGCTGGACTGGACGCCACAGCCGCAGGCGGCATCCGATCCTGCTTTCGGCAAATAACCATGGCCAACTTGATCGTAAATTACGATGGCAGCATTACCAGCTCACCCCAACAGCTCGTCTATCCGCAGACGGTGCAGGAAATTCAGTCGATCCTGAAGGATCCTGCTACCTATCCCAGCCCGGTTCGCGCCAAAGGCAGCTACCACTCCCTCACGCCCTGTGCTTCCTCCACTGGCACCATCCTCGACATGACGCACATGGCGCAGGTAATCGAAATCGACACGGTCAACAATATCCTCACCACCCAGGCCGGCATTCAGGTGATCGACGCGTCGAAGGCTCTGCGTGAGCATGACCTGCAATTCATGACCAACATCGAGATTGGAAACATGACGCTGGGCGCCGCCTCTTGCTGCCATAGCAAGGACGCGCTGGACGGCATCCAATTCGGCCAGATGAACTCGTATGTGACCAAAATCAAATGGGTCACGCCGGCGGGTGAACTGGCGGAGGCGTCGGAAGCCGACAGCCCGGATCTGCTGCGCTTCGCGAGATCCAGTTACGGCCTGGCTGGCATCATCTATGAAGTCTCCTTCCGCGTAGAGCCCATTCAAGCGCTCCACTTTACCTATCTGCCGCGCCCGGTGGACGATCTCACAGAGGCCGAAGTCGAGAACCTTATGGACACCTCGGAAGGCCTCATTTGCTGGACCGTCGGACGAACCTGCGTTTTTCAACGGCGCCAGCGCGTGGCGGATACCAACATCCTCAGCACGCTCGAGGCAACCGCGCGCCGCAAGCTGTGGAACTTTGGGGATGCTCACGCGGGTCACTTGATCGATCAGTTCCTCAAGGACAAAACCATCCGCGATGCGATTCAAAACGCCGATTTCGACATCACCAAGTTTCTGTATTCGACGCTGCATCTGTTCGGGGGCATCACCCTACTCGCGCCCGACAAGATCATCGACTATCGCAACACTCCGGATTCGGCCAAGTACGCGTTCACCTTTTGGGCCTTCCCCCGCGCCCAGTGGTTAGCCACGCTACGCGCTTATCTCGATTTCGCCGACCAGCATTTCAAGACCACCGGCTTTCGGTGCAACATGCCGCTCGGCGCGTATCATATTCGTCTGGATACCAATTCCATCCTGTCCTACACGCACGATCAGGAGATTTTCTCCATCGACCCCATTCACGCCAGCACCGACGACACCACCTGGCACTATTTTCTGCAGCAGTTTAACGACTTTGCGTTTCAACGAAACGGAATACCGTTGCTCAACCAAAGCCCGTTCGTGCAACAGAAACACGTCCAGGCGGCGTACGGCCAGCGCTGGCTGGACTTCGCTCAGTGGGTCCGGAAGATGGATCCCAGCGGCCGTATGCTGAACCCTTTCTTCGCCGATCTATTGCCGAAATAAACAGTCAGGAGTTGATATCCGATGCCAGGCTTTTCGCTCACCGATACACTCGGGAATCCCGTCGATATTTCGAAAGTAAACCTGACCTCCGCGTCCTCGCTCTTTAGCTATCTGAAGACGGAGTTGCTGCACCTAGCCGTGGCGCCGGATTTTATCGCGCATAAGGACCAGCCGCTCACCCAGGCAGCGCCCAAGCCCGTCACCTTCCAACTTTCGGTCGGCCACGATTTCGAGTTAGGCGGCACTGCGTCCGAAGTGGACATCACGCCGGGCGCCCAGGCCAAGCTCAGCGTGAATGCGACGCCGGGAAGCGACTTGTTTCAGGACGATTCGTTTCATCTGCCGGCCACGGTTCCTGCCGCAACCGGGTATGTGGGGCTGTCGTTCCAAGGATCGCTCGATCTAGGCTTCAGCGGAACTTCGGGAGACTTAACGTTCGGGATTGACCGCAATCAAGACATCACGTTCGAATATTGGAAGGCCTTTCCAACCAGCCCTGCCGCACCCTCGCTCTTAGCCGCCACTTCAGCGATGCTGTCTGGCTTCGTAATTCCCTCCGGGATCGCGGACCTGCGGCTGCTTGGAGTCAACGACCTTTGTTCTGTTTCTGGACACGGCAGTCTCAAGGTCTCTGGCGGCGTGTCCATCACCACGCCGGTAAATCCCCTCGCATCGGTGAATCTGCCTTTGGGCGTTGGAACCGTCACGGTCACCGATGGCTTGATGGCTGGTCTGTCCGCGTCGCTCACCCTCACCGGCTCGTACCAGATTCGTGTCCAAAAGTTGGCTGGCGGCGTCATTCGGCTGAGCTATCTCAAGGAACGCGGCGCCACTCTCGAGACGGATGTCACCGCTTCGGCCGGCGTAACGGCCGATCTTGGCAAGACCGATCTGCTGGCGAAACTTCTGGGCGGCATTGAAAAGGGCACTGCCGACCCTAAACTGCTCGCCAGTCTGACGCCCGATGAAGTGGCCGCCTTCACTGCGGCAATCAAGGCAGGAATCGATCATAGCCTGCAGGCATCGCTGGATCTTGCGCTTTCCACCGCGCTCGACAACCAGGCAGCGTTCCAATACGAGATTCAACTCGATCTTCTCGACGCCGATTCGAGCCAGGCGATCGAAAGCGCGCTGAAGGGCGATCTCAGCTTGCTTACCGCGCTCGAAGAAGGCGCACAGGCCGACGGAACCATCGCACCGGGACTGAAGCTGTTGAACAGCGTATTCTCCACTTCCCGGACCAAGGGCATTTCGCTCAAGGTGAATCTGCTCGGCATCCTGAATCTGATTACGACGTCGAACCTCATTAGTAATTGCGAATTCCTGTACGAGCCTTCGAGCGGCGATCTGACCATTAAAGAGACGGCACAGAGCGATAAGATCAGCGCGATCACTGACCCGTTGAACCGGCAGGAAGCGTTGCGCAATGCCCTGTTCTACTCGGTCCTGGCAACCACCACGTTCGTTGTCGGCAAAGCCGTCACCATGCCGGCTCTCAAGTGCCAGGCCGTGCACTTTGCCGTCAATCAGAACACGAACAAACAGACCATGGCGGATTACACCAACTGGTTCGTGGCTCTGAATCTGATGCAGCCGGACGAACGCGCCAATATCTTGAGCACCTTCGGTGGCGGCGGTCCCTCCACCTGCACCATGCGCGCCCAATTCGATAGCGCGCTTTCCGAGGCACTGTTTTTCAATGGGCAAGGCGCGCTGCGGCCTGGATCGGATTATCTCGAAATCGGTCGTCGGGCGCTGATCGCGCTCCTCGATCCCAACAACAGCGATATCGACCGCAGCCGGCAACAATTCCTGGCCGATCCCGCCACTTGGGCGCAAGCCGTAAAGATTGGCCCAAGTCCCGAGCTCGGCAGCCTGATTCCGCTCTCCTCTACGGACCCGCAACGCAACATCGTGCTGGCCGATGTCACTGGTGACCTCTTCGATATCGTGTGGTGGGCCAATGGAATGCAAAAAGCCGGCCAGGCCCTCCAGCAGATGCGCGCATTCTTAGCGGGACACGATCCGGCGACTTTGCAGAATGATCCAGCCTTCGCGGACCAGAGGAACGGACTTCAGAAGATGCTGCTGGCTGTGGTGGCTTCGAGCCATCTCCGATTCCATGAGCCCTGGGGAATGGTTTGCTTGTTTCAGGCTGCGGGCTCGCACCAATCGTCAGGGAAATTGACGGCCGGAACGCTGACCATCGACCGTGAAAACCCCGCGGAAACCAGTGCCGCGGCCGGAAAGTGAAGGCCCGCGCGACAAGTGGAAATGAACTATGCGCACGATGGCAATACTCACGGGGACGTTCTTCACTCTTTTGGGAGTGCAGAACCTGTGGTGCGCCGAAGAAACTTGGTGCGATCAAATCCGAAATTTCGCCGAGCAGCCACTCCACCCCGTCTCCAGCACACAAGTCCCTCTGAAGAAACATCGGTTCAACTGCGAACTGGTTCCCACTCCCGGATTGCAGTTTCTGATTGCGACCACGCCTAATCCAATTGAAACGCGTCTCGGGCTTTGGTTCGATCGTGAAGTGGAGAGCATTCAAAGCGCGGCGGACAGCGTCGGATTGCGCTTCCAATCGGCGTGGATTCCCTGGGATGCCGACCTCCTGCGCGATCAAACCGATCTCGATCAGCGCCAAAAACAACTACTAGAGAAAAAGAAAGTAGAAAAGGAGCCCGGGCTTCTTTTATTTAGAGCCGAGAAGCCCAGAGCCGAGAAGCCCCCACCCGAAGCCCCCCCGTCTAAGGACCTGGTAGTGTTGCTGGTTCCCGAGACTCCCACCGGCGGCATCGATACCGAGGTGTTCTGCGACGCTGTGGATATCGTTGTCGCCGAAACCACAAAGGGCCTCCCGATTCCCGTGATGGGCCCAAATTTTTCAGGCTCCTTCGCGTCGCTGGCAAAAATCCTGACCGGGCCGGCAGAGGCCGGCGCTGACAAAAAGGCCTGTGACAGCGCGGCTAAGCTTCGGATGATCTCAGGCAGCGTCACCAGCACAAAGGCGTGGCAGGAGGCTTTTGGGAAACCCTCGGATGGGCATCCGGTCACTGAGTATCACACCATGGTTCACGATACAGAGCTGCTATGGAAGATTATGGATACCCGTTTGTCGCCATGGAAAGAGGAACGGTCCGAACCGCCCGAACTGCCCAAGATCGCAATCCTCAGCGAGTCGGAGACCAGATACGGTGGAGATCAGAATCCTTCCGAGAATTTAGATCAGCCGTCTCAGAATCCTTCCCAGCGCTTGCTGCTCCGATATCCACGCGGCATCTCCCGATTGCGTAATGCCTATAGCGATCAGGAACTGAAGGCAGCCACCGGCGGACAACAGCAGCCATCTTTCCGCAACCTGCTCACGTTCCGAATCTTCGATGCTGGGCCTGCGACGGATTCAACACCAGTCTTCGCCAAAAACCAGACCCCGCTCTCAGAAGACGCAGTTGTGGAGGCCATTGCGCGCACGCTCAGGGACGAGCAAATCGACATGGCCGGAATTCTGGCCACCGATCCCTTCGATGCCCTGTTCATCGCTCGCTACTTGCGCGACGCATGCCCCAACGTGCGCTTGTTTACCTTGGATTCGGATCTGTTATGGGTGCGCGGTGCGCAGGATTTTCCGTTTACCGGTATCTTGGCCATCACTACCTACCCGCTGATGGAGTTGAATCAACGTTGGACCAACCTGCAGAGCCCCCAAGGCGGTCCAACCCGCAAGCTCTTCCCCAGTCGCGCGTCGGAGGGAATCTACAACGCCACGCGCAGTCTTCTGCTGGGCATGGGCGGCGCCGACCCTCCCAAAGATTCAGACCACGGGCAACTCGCGGAATATTTCAACCCCTTTGAGCGCTGCGCAGGCCGCGATTCCCGGGAATGCAAAACGCCGCCAGTTTGGGTGACGGTAGTGAGTCGCGATGGATATTGGCCTATAGCCGTAGCCGACCCTTATCCCAACCCGGACTCCAGTCCGGACTCCAAAGCGGACTCACAACTGCTGTCCTGGAAATCCCACGACAACCAATCCCAATTATCGGTTGGACCCATTCCGCGCCTGTGGCGATTCCTGTTCGCGATTCTTACCGGCTTTGTCGTCTTTTATTCCGCTTGCCTGATCGCGTCTCTGGGCCGCCGCGGCCAACAGAGGGCGCTGGCGGGATGGGGAATCTGGCCCAGGGAAGAGGGCTGGCTGGCCCGCTTGTGCTATCTCTCCATCTCGTCGCTCTCGCTCATGGCGCTGTACGCCGTCTACGCGGCGCCCATGTTCGCCTTGTATCGCAATGAGCCGAGCGATTATCCCGCTGTGGCGGGAGCTTCCATGTTATTGCTGCTGGCCGCCAGTCTGGCTCCCGTGTTGAAAGCCTGCCTAGACCCGCAACATAAGCGCAATGGGAAGCTGGATTCCTGGCATTACGGAATCCTGGCGATTGCCGGCGTATATATCGCGATCTTGATCTGGGCTCTCCGGCAGCTCTTCTTCCTGCCGGATGCTCAAACTCACGAGCGGTTCTTCTTTGCCTTCCGCTCCATGCATCTCAGCAGCGGCGTCGCACCGATCGCGCCTTTGCTGTTCTTGCTTACCGGGTTTTTCTGTTGGGGAAAGGTGCATCTCACCCGTCTGGCGCTGCTGCACGATCGCGTGCCCTGGCTTCCCCAGCTGGGGACGTGCACGGGCGCGGATGCGTTAGAGCGCGAGCGTAAGCAATTAGAAGGGCTGGTGCGCGATCCCTTGCCGTTTCATTGGCGAACGCTGGGCGCCTTTGCCATCATCGTCCTCATCTGGGATTACCTGGCGAGCTCGTTGCGCAGCTTCGAAGTTTGGCCCTATGAAAAGCTGGTTGTGCTGAGTCTGTCCGTGCTCTATGCGCTCCTGTTCTTGACCTGGGGCCGAATCATGGCCATCTGGGCTAAGCTTCACCTGTTCCTCGAAAGCCTGGAGCGCCATCCTATTCGATTCGCATTCAGCGCATTGCCCCGCGAAGAAACCTGGTCTCCTATCTTCCATGCTTCGGCCGGGAAACGAAGTTACTCCGCCGAGGTTCACGTGCGCGACGGGCTGAAGGTTCTGAGGGAATACCTGCTGCCCGCTCTGGAGGAAGCCGCGCACAATTACAATCAACAACTGGAGATAGTGCTGAAGCGAGCTACCGCCGGCTTGCGCGTACCCAGGTGCGCACACCGGCACTTGGCCGAACGTTTGGGCGAAGTGGACAAACTGCTCATCGAAATCCTGCAGCCGCATTGGGACTCGGGTGGATGGGAGACCGCGCCTGCTGTAAAGCCGCAGAAACAGAGCGACAGTTCAGAAGACCAGGCGGACGCTCGCCCGGTGGAAGCGTCACTGTGGCCCGCGGACGACCCGGGACGGGCTGCGCAGGCCATGATCGCGTTTCAGATCATTGGCTATATACGATACACGCTGCATCAGGTGCGCAACCTGATCTATTTCGTCATGGTGGGATTTGTATTGTCGATGGTCGCGCTCTACTCCTATCCTTTTCAAGCGCCGAGGACCATCACCACTTTCATCACCGTTATGTTTCTGGTGTTCGGCGGCGGCATTGTGCTGGTGATGGCGCAGGCCGATCGGGACCGCTTCCTGAGCCGCATTACCAACACCAGGCCCGGAGCTTTGAACGCCGGCTTCTTTACTCGCCTGATCACCTACCTCGGCCTGCCCCTGGTGACGGTTGTGGCGTCGCAGGTTCCCTCCTGGGGACGCTTCCTGTTTTCCTGGGTACAACCGGCTCTCGAGGCTCTGAAGTAGGGAGAGGCTCTGAAGTAGGGAGAGGCTCTGAAGTAGGGAGAGGCTCTGAAGTAGGGACTATACTGGTCTGCATGACCAGTTCCCGTCGGCAGTTCCTGCAGACTGCGTCCATTGGCGCGGTGGCCGCGGCCTTTGGGGCCAGCCCCGGCCGCGCAGACGTTCCCACGCTCGGCATGATATTTCCGCCCGCCAATTACCCGGTTCCTCCAGAGGCCACTTTGCTCTATCCATCGGGCGTCCGGTTCCTGGCCGAAGGCGTCGGCCTGGAGAAGATGACGGCGGAAGAATATGATCGCGTCTTCGGCCGGATCCTGCCCGCGGCGGAGAAGCTGGCTAAGGCAGGCTCCAATGCCATCTCGGTGATGGGAACCTCGCTCACTTTTTACAAAGGCGCCGAATACGAGCATCAGTTGAAGATGAACGTCACCAAGGCCACCGCCCTGCCATGCACCACCATGAGCACCGGAATCGTCGAAGGATTGAAAGCGCTGAACGCGCGCAAAATCGCGGTAGCCACGGCGTATGACGAAGACGTGAGCCATCGGCTGAGAGTGTTTCTGGAGGAGTCGGGATTTGAAGTGGTGTCGGTGAAGGGGCTGGGCATCGTCAGTTTCAAAGATCGCGGACCGGTGACGCCGGACGAATTGCTCAACTTCAGCGCCGGCGTCTACGAAGGCGCACCCAAGGCCGAAGCGCTAGTGATTTCGTGCGGCGCTCTGAAAACTCTGGACCTCATCGTGCCCATCGAAAAGCGCTGCAAGCGGCCCGTGGTTTCGAGCACTCCGCACGCGCTGTGGGCCAGCGTCCGGTTGCTCGGCTTGAGCGGGCAGGCCAAGGGCTACGGAACAGTTCTGGCGAAAGGCTGATACTCGGGCAGGCATCAAACCGTTGGCGTTGGCCGAGTCCAGACGTGGATCACCTTGCCAGGTACGATGTTCTCGACTGCTTCCAACAATGCCTTCTGAAGGGCCCGATAGTAAGTCACTTGGTTCTTTGGCACGTGGGCGACGATGACGCCGATCTGAAGCTTGGAAAGATTCTGCTGGAACTCAAGACTCCCGTCAATCGTAAGAACAACGTCGAATTCCTTTTCGGCGGCTTTGAGTAGCGGTCCGTCTTCCAAGGTGTTCCAGCCTTGCTCATGAACTGTGGCTACGCTGTGTCCGGTGAATAGGAGCTTGACGCGTGGGTCTACGCACTCGTCAATAAGGACGCGCATTCAAGAAGCCGGCTATTGGCGAAGTCAAGCACGGCAAGAACCTGCTCGCGGGTAATCGCGGGGTAAACTTTGATGAACTGGTCAATCGTTTCGCCCCCCTCCAGGAAGTCGATCAGGCTCTGAATGGGCACACGCGTACCCCGAAAGCAAGGAGCGCCGCTCATGCGCAGCGGACTTACCCAGATAGCCTCATCGAGCCGGGTCTTCTGATCGGCGGTCACAAACCTAAAGTAAGCCATACGGCGGATGCGCGCAAGCCCATGAGGATTGGCGATGACGATCGGCGGATGTCCTTAGCTGGTAGGCGATCTTCCGGTTCCGATTGCGTTCCGCAAAACCTCGCGGACGCTTTCGATGAGGCGCGGAACTTCGTCGCCTCTGGCCACCGGCCCATGCCCAGGAACCACTACGCTCGGGGCAAGGCCGGCTATGCGGTCGAGCGATTTGAGCCAAATCTTCCAATCGTCAACCGAACCAGCATCCAGATTCGGCAGATAGCCGTTCACCAGAGCATCCCCGCAGTACAAAATTTCCTCCGAAGGAACATATACCGAGATGTTGCTCGGCGTATGGCCGGGCGTGAGCAGGATCTCGATTGGGCAATTGCCGAGATCCAGGCTGGTATCTTCGCTGATCGGGCGGTTCGGATTCGCCAGGCGGGTCTGGTGATAGAAAACCTCCGATTCATGGCGCGCGCGTCTTGCCGGATTTGAAATCTCGCTGTTGAACTCCTGCATTTCCGAGCGAAACTCTGCGTCGGTTCGTTGAATGTTCGAGTGTCCGTAAATATCGACGCCACGCTCACGAAAGTACGCGTTCCCGCCGATGTGGTCGAAATGCCGCTCCGAGTCGAGCACCAGCAGCCGGTTCGACGGCCGCGCAATGGAAGCGTACCCGTAAATGCTGGCCGCAGCCGCAGTGTTCGCGGCCGTATCGACGATCAGCGTGGTTTCGTCGCCGGTGATGAAGCCCGCGTTGACGGTCCAAGGCGGCAGATAGCCGAGGCCGGTGACTGCGAAGCATCGATCGGAAAGGCGCATGTTACGAAAGAATCCAGAAGTCAGAACTCAGAATGGGGATACCCGATGCATCTCCCGCCGGTTCCCGAACCCGCAGTATTCTGAATTCTGGCTTCTGAATTCTGACTGCTCTTTTCTCTTACTTCCCATCCACCGAGAACGCCAACAACACATTCCCCGGCACCCCGCCGCCCGCCGCGTAGCCAGAATTCACAAACAGCATCCCGCCGGCGATCACAGGGCCAGGGCCATCCATGGATCCACCATGTGCCTCCACGCCATTCACGGTCTTATAGGGTTGCTCGGTGTCCACGTCCCAAAGCACTGAGCCGTCCTTGGTGGAGTAGCCGCGCAGATGCCCATCCACCGATCCCGAGAACGCCACGCCGGGAATGGCGGTCACCGCGGCCGATTGCGCGGGGCTGCAGCGCTTCTTGTCCGCCGGGCAGGGAACCGGCGGCGTGTACCACACGCGTTTGCCGTTCGCGAGATTCAGTGCAAACATGCCACCGCCGCGTTTCGGATCGACATCCGTGCTCAAGCTGTAAGGAACCACCACACGGCCGAGATCGGCCAGCGCCACATAAACGTTGGTCCCGTCCGTAGCCGAGCCCCACTGGACGCCGCCGTTAGTCCCGCCCTCGCCCACTCGCACGCTCCAGATCAGCTCGCCTTGATTGTCCGGATCGACAGCGTGAACCAGCCCGGACTTCTGCCCCGCCACCAGCGCGCGCTTGCCATTGGCGAGTGTTACAAGAATCGGCCCTGAGCTGAAGTCGAAATCGGGACCATTGGAATCCGGGCAATTGGTCTTATCGGGAATCCGGCAGGCAGACGTATAAGCGTCCGACGCCGTCATCTGCCGGGACCAAAGAATCTTGCCGCTGTCCAGATCGAAGGCCATGAACGCGTCGCTCATGCGGCTGCTGGGATCGCTATAGTTGTCGCCCGTGGTGGCGTAAAGCGCATTGCGCTTGACGTCAATCGACGGGCTGCTCCAGATGGGTGCGCCGGAGGGTCCCCAGAGTTGCGTGCCGATCTTGTTCTTTTTCGTCTTGTGTGGTTCCTCAATGGTGTACGTTTTCCAAATCTGCTGGCCGTTGGACGCGTCGAGTGCGACCATGCTCCCGCGGAAACGGCAGCACTCATAATCCGGCGACGCGCCGGCGCCCTCCTCGCCCGACGCCACCGGCACGTAGAGCCGGTTGTTATAGAAAATCGGTGAGCCGGTGATGTGCGCCGCGGGAAAAGTATCCACCTTGGTCTTCCAAAATAGCTGGCCGGTGTTCGCGTCCACCGCGTAGGCAAAAAAGCTGCCGCCGAAAAACGCCGCGTAGTGCGCTCCCGAATCGGTTGGGATGCGGCCGATGCTGATGGCCGTCCGCACGCCGCCATCGGCGTGGTAGTACCAGCGGATGCAGCCCGACGCCGCGTCGATCGAATAAACCATGCCGCTGGTGCTGCCGATGAAAATGCGCCCATCGGCGATGGAGGGATGCGCGTTGGCGTCGAGCGTTGCCGGGAATCCGAAAGCCCACTTGACCTTTAGCTTGGGGATATCGGTGGGGCTGAGCCCGGCTTGCGCGGCAGTTTGAAATCGCGAGTTGAGCAGATTCTGGCCCCAGCCGTTCCATACCGGGCCGGAGGACAGGTCCCCAAAATCAGGCGCGGGCGCCTTACACATGGCGGCCGCCGCGGGCGCCGTGTCCAACGGATGAGAGAACGACTTGCCGGTGATGAACTCGGCAATGGCGCGGCGAGCGGCTTCCGACTGGCGATTGGCCATCGAGATCATCGGCCCGGATTCCATGGCCGCCAGAACGCGCTCCGGCGTCATGGCATGCAGTGCTTCGTGCGTCGGGGCGCGGTCCGCTCCTCCGTCGTGGCAGGGAGCGCAGCTTTTCTGGTAGATGGCCCCACCATCTTGGGCCGAAGCTAAGTAAGCTGCCCCGAACAGGATCGCCGCGGCGCCAACCACCGAATATTTCATATCGGGATGGATTTTATCACGTTGGGTGACCCTGCATGCCATTGTATGGACAGGGAAAGGCGGTCTAAAGTCCCGTACCCTGCTACCTAAAGGCTTCTCGTACTATTGCCGATGTAATTAACGGTGCTGTCTATGAATCGGCTATCTCTACTGTTCCTCCTTTCCCTGGGCGGGTTGTGCTTGCAGGGGCAAACCTCGAGCACGATCACCATCTCCACGAATCCATCCGGCGCTCGGTTTCAGGTGGATGGCACCACCTACAACGCACCGGTAACGTTTGCGTGGCCAACGGGCAGCGAACATTATGTGGTGTTTATCACCAACACGCCCCTGCCGGGTCAGACTGGCAATCCGGTGCAAACATCCTTGGATGGCGGCACGGAATACCTGTTTAACGGATGGGAAGACAACAATACTCTGGTAGAGCCCACCGGAGCTACCACTCAGATCGTGACGGCGAATCCAGCCATCACTACCTTCACCGCGTCGGTCACCGTTGCTTATCGCGTCCAGCTTACTTACTTCACCCCTATCAACAACGCCACCCAATCGTACACCGGCTGCGCAGCCCCGGGAGCCATCCCACCAGGACAACCAAGCCCCGGCGTGGTCTACATTGGCTCACTATGCTTTTGGTCTTCGGGCGTGGAATATTTTCCTGCTGCCAGCACCCAGGTCCTCAATGCATATCCCTACCCGGGGCATGCGTTTACGGGATGGATCATTAATGGGAACTCTACCAGTTCCTATCTAGGCAGCCTGGTGGTTAACGGTCCACAAGCCCTTGCGCCAATGTTTGTGCCCGCCAAGCGAGTCTCGTTCCTGACGCAGCCTCTCGGGTTGCAAGTGCTGGTGGATCACACTCCGGCGCCCACCCGAACTATGGCCGATGTGCCCAGTTGTCCGAACAACGAGACGATTCCGGTGGCGGTGCAACTTGGCTTTCCGGCGCTCTGTTACGGAGATTTCGATTTCGCCCCTGGGTCCACGCACTTTATCAGTGGCGTAACTCCCCAGATGGACAGCGCTGGGCATTGGTGGATCTTCAGTGCCTGGAGCAATGGTCAAGCACAGAATTCGATTTACCAGGTGGACAACAACCCCAATTCGCCCGCTACATTAACGGCGGACTACGTTCAAGGAGCGGCAGTAACCTTCGTGACATCGCCGCCGGGGCTACAGCTCACAGTGGACGGCCTCTCCAATTACGACTCTTACGATTTCATATGGGGAGTGGGCACCACCCACCAAGTATCGGCGGCAACCACGCAGACCGGGCCGAACGGTCGAGCCTATACTTTCCTGAACTGGTCCAACCAATCCGGTGCATCTCAAACCATCTCTGTAGCTGCCAGCATGGTCCCGAGTGGATATCGCCTGACTGCTAACTATAGTGAATTAAGTCGAGTAGTTGTTCAAAGCTCGCCTCCTGGTATAACCCTGCAGGTGGACGGTACGAATTGTGTTACCCCCTGTAACGTAGATCGCCAAACAGGTGTGACATTTAATGTAAACGCTCCGACGCAGATCGCAATGGGGCAGGGTGCTCAACTCGACTTCAGTTCGTGGTCAGACGGCGGAGCCTCCAGCCATGTGATCACCGTCAGTCAGAACTATGCCACGGCCACGGTGACTTACAACACGCTATACCAGCTAAGCGCTAGCTCCAACCCTGGCAACGGTTCCGCCTTTAAATTCTCGCCCTCGTCGAGCAATGGGTTCTACACGCAAGGTACGCAGGTCAGTGTGACGGCGGTGCCGAATCCCGGATTCAAGTTCGGCCATTGGAGCGGAGATCTTACCGGCAGTTACCAGTCTGGAGTGGTCACCATCTCGGCGCCAGAGACTGTTGTAGCGCAGATGATTACAGTTCCCTATATCGCTCCAGCCGGTATTTTGAACGGCGTAGGGCCCACACCCTCGACCGCGGTAGCTCCAGGATCGATCATTTCGATCTTTGGCCAGAGCCTCGCGTCCGTGGTACAACTTGGCCCCGTGAACCCGCTAGCGCAATCTCTCGCGGGCACCACCGTCACTATCAACAATTCAATACTTCCCCTCATCTTCATTTCACCGACGCAGATTAACGCTCAGCTCCCTTCGAGTCTTGCGGATGGCAATTATACGTTAGAGGTCCAAAACACAGGACAACCGGAAATCACCGGAACACTAACCGTCGCGCGCGACGCCCCTGGTTTGTTCGTTTCAACCATCGGGTCGACGGCCTACGCAATAGCGTTCCACGCGGACGGATCCCTGGTGACTACCAGCAGTCCCGCTGCGGCCGGAGAAACCATCTCGATGCTGGGCACTGGATTCGGACCCTACCAGAAGCCGATATTCGATGGGTTCTTCCCGCCCAATCCACCGCCAGCTGTCGCTGACTCGGTGGTGCTCTCGGTCGGAAGCGCAAAACCGACGGCCGCTTCGACGGCGGCGCCCGGGTTTAGCGGCGTGGTCAGTACGAAATTCGAAGTGCCTAGCGGATTGCCGAGCGGTACTTCGGTGCCGGTGCTCGTGAGCATCAACGGAGTGGACAGCAATACCGTGATGTTGCCGATTCAGTAGGGGCCGGGAGCGGTTGGTCCGAGCGGCAAGTCAGGTCCGGATGCTGCTCATGATCAGAGCCACCAGATTCCACGCCACCAGAACGGCAAACAGGACATTGATGCGCGCCAGCAGTTGTCGCTTTCCCACGCGCCAGCAATAGAATCCGAGTAGCACCGCCAGGAACTTCACTATCAGCAGGCTCTCGATCGGGTTGGATCCCACGCTCAAGGCCAGCCGCACCAACGGGTTGCCTTCCCGGACGCCATTGACCAAAAATGCAATCGTCGTCAGAAAATCAAGTACTTGCAGGTATGAATATTGCCAGAGGAGCTGACTCAGCGGGCTACGTTCGCGAACGGCGGCGTCAGACTCAGGCATTCGCCTTAAAGTATAGTAGAAACCCCTAGAACAAAAGAGTACTGTCGATCCAGTACGTGGATCAGAGATCAAAACTCTGCCCGCGTCCGGGCGCTATTACTTCTACCCCGTAACGCTCCCGAATCGCCGTTACGAACGCCCCCTGCTGTTCAGGCTCACCGTGGACCAGGAAAACCTTCTTGAGCCCGCTGGCGATCGGTTTCATCCAAGCCAGCATTTCTTCCCGGTCCGCATGACCGCTCAAGGCGTCCAGCCTTTCCACCTCTGCGCGCAAAGGCATCAGTTCGCCGAAAATCGGCACTTCGCTCCTCTGCTCTTCAATCTTGCGGCCCAGCGTGTACTCGGCCTGGTAGCCGGTGAGCATAATCGTGTTGCGCGGATCGCCGATATTGTTCTTCAGGTGATGCAGCACGCGGCCGCCTTCACACATCCCCGACGCGGAGATGACCATGAAAGGACCATGCAGATCGTTCAGAGCTTTCGATTGCTCCACGTCACGCACATACCTGAGCAGCTGGAATCCAAATGGATCGCCGCCATTGGAAAGGAATTTTGCCGCCTCCTCGTCGTAAAGCTCGGGGTGTTTGCGAAAAACCTCGGTGACGTTCACCGCGAGCGGACTATCCACGAAAATCGGAAACTTCGGAATGGCATTGGCCTGGATCAGTTCGTGCAGTATCAGCACCAGTTGCTGGGTTCGCCCCACTGCGAAGGCCGGCACGATCATTTTCCCGCCTCGCCGATAAGTGCGGTTCACGATCTCCGCCACCTTCGCTGCCACCGACTGGATGGGCTCATGCACCCGGTTGCCGTAAGTGCTCTCCATGATCAGGTAGTCGGCCGGGGGCAGCGGCTCGGGATCGCGAATGATGGGCAATCCGGGACGGCCCAAGTCGCCTGTGAAGCCCAGCCGAACCTTTTTCCCGCCCTCCCCCAGCTCCAGCAGCATGGTTGTGGATCCGAAAATATGCCCCGCTTCGAACGATTGATAAACCAGACCGGGGCCGACCTGGGTTGGCGTATGCATCGCCACCGGGCGGAATAGCGGAAAGGTGGCTTCGGCGTCTTGAGTTGTATACGACGGCTGGATCAGCCCGTTAACCGCGGCGCCCGGAAGATTCAGCGATTTGCGTCGCAAGTTCCGTTTGTTCAGGAATATGGCGTCGTGTTCCTTCAGCGACGCGGAATCCTCCAGCATAGGCTTACACAGATCAGCGGTAGCGGCGCTGGTATAGATTGGCCCGTGAAATCCGTTCTTTACCAGCAGGGGAAGATTGCCGCTGTGGTCGATGTGCGCGTGCGAGAGCATCACCGCGGATACGTCTTTGCAAGGGAACGGAAAATCCCGGTTGCGTTCCTCGGCTTCCTTTCTGCGGCCTTGATATTCGCCGCAATCCAGCAGATAACACTTGTCGTCAACCACCAGTTGGTGCATGGAGCCGGTGACCACTTGGGCCGCGCCCCAGAATGTCAGTTTCATCCTCTCAAGAATACATCGCGGACTAAGGCGAATCCCCGATTGGTCGGCGATGCCCTTACTGATAAGTTCAGGTTGGGTACTCAGATTGGATGCTTAGGAAGCTGACCGTCCTCGGCGTGTTCCTGGCCGGGCTCGCCCCCTCCGCCTATCTGGCGTGGACGCTGCGGACCATGCCGCACCTGGGCTTCTATCACGACGACAGCATCTACTGGGTCTCGGGACGAAGCCTGGCCATGGGCGATGGATATCGCATTGAGAGCCTGCCGGGCCAACCGTACCAAACCAAGTATCCGCCGCTCTATCCCGCGCTGCTGGCCGCCATCTGGAAAATCGATCCGCAATTTCCCGCGAATCTTCCGCTCGCGACGCTCTTCTCCTGGATGTTATTGCCCTTATTTTTGGCCGCCCTCTGGTTCCTGCTGCGCGAATACGAATTCAGCCTGCGCGAACGATACGTCTTGCTGCTGATGGCCGCGTTGAGTCCAGTGACGGTGGTGTTCAGCTTTTCCTTGATGCCGGAACTATTGTTCACCGCGCTGCTGCTGGCTAGTTTGATTCTCGCCGAGCGCGCGATGAAGCCGGACGCATCGCGCTGGCTGGCGCTGGCCGCCGGCCTTTGCGGGGCCCTGGCATACCTGGCGAAATCGATCGCGGCGCCACTGCTGCTCACGGTCCCTTTGTGCTTCGCGCTGCGCAGGCATTACCAGAAGGCCGGGCTGTTCTGCGCCGCGATGCTACCCGCTGTCGTCGGTTGGCAGTGGTGGACGGCGCGACACCGGGCGCATTCCTGGGACTTGGTCACGTTGTATTACACCAACTACGTCGGCTTCCAACTCTACAACGTTCCCCTGCGCGATCTTCCGCTAGTGATCTGGTACAACCTGGATGGTTTCCTCCAAGGGGCAGGGAAGCTGCTGATCTTCGACCTGCCGTATGGCTCAAAGCATTTGGAGCGCGTGATTGCTATCGCGGCCATTGCCGGGTGCGTTCGCCTGACCATGCGCAAGCGGGCGTTCCAATATCCGCTGGCCGCTCTGGGGATGTCGGCGATTCTGCTGGTCTGGCATTTCCCGCCGGATCAGCGCTTCGTTTTTCCCCTCTATCCACTTCTGCTGATGGGGCTGGCCACCGAGGTTCGCAACATCTGCGCGGCGTTACGGCTGGCTTGGTCCAAACCAGCGTTGGCGGATCGCGTCGCGGTGGCCGGCTTCGGAAGCCTCCTGGCAGGCTTGGCCGCATTTGCGATTTTCTGCACCGTGTTCGGTTTGTCGCATGTAATCCCAGATCTATTCGCGACTTATAGAACCGATTTCGAAGCGCGCGAGCAAGCCTACCGGTGGATCGAGAGCAACATCCCACGCGATGCAAATCTGTATGCCTACCAGGACCCGGTAATGTTCCTCTACACCGGACACAAGGCTTGCCGTCTGCCGATTCCTCCGAAATTCCTGTATCACGGCGACGACGGCGGCATCGACAAACTGATGGGCTCGATGGCCGACTTCGCGCGCGGCCACCGGCTCGACTATTTGCTGCTTACGCCGGACGATTATTATCGCGACCTGGACGCCAAAGGCACGCACGGTTTGACGGAAGCCATGCAATCGGACGCTTTCCAAAAACTATATGGGACCAGCCACGTGGCAGTCTACAAACTGAATCCCTCCGTCGGCGCGACGGCCAGCCTGCGCCTGGGCCTATAGCGTACAATCACAGCAAGTGCCGGTTCGTTTTATTGTTCTTACTGCCGTCATCGCCATTTCGCTCTGCGCGCAGAAGAAGCCCATCACCATCGACGCGGTGATCCAGCAGAGCCATGAGAACGAAACGCCGCCCGTGGTGTGGGCGCCGGATGGAAAGCGCTTCGCCTTTTTTCAAGGCAGCGAGGTAAGGCTCTATGACATCGCCGCGAAAACGGAGAAGACGCTGCTCGCGCTCGACCCATTGGAAAAGGCCGCGGTCCCCGTTCCGGAACCGCCCCGGTTCGATTGGCAGAACCGCCGTGTCAGCGAAGACAGCCTGGAGTGGACTCGTTCGGGCAAACAGTTGTTGCTCAGCCTGCGCGGCGACCTGTTTCTCGTCTCGCTCGATAGCGGAGGATGGCAACAGCTCACCTCCACGCCCGAAGCCGAACGCGATCCCAAGCTTTCTCCGGATGGCGCGCGAGTGGCTTTTCGACGCGGGCATGATCTCTACACGCTCGAGATTGCGACACATCAGCTTTCGCGCCTCACCGACGATGGCAGCGCGACCCTGCTGAACGGGGAACTCGATTGGGTCTATCCCGAAGAGCTCGATCTGAACACGGCTTACTGGTGGTCGCCCGATTCCAAGCGCATCGCCTATCTGCAATTCGATATTACGCATGAGTTCGTATATCCCCAAGTGGCGCTTACCGGATTGCGCGCGGTCGGCGAGCCGGAGCGTTATCCGCAGGCCGGAACGCCTAACGCGGACGTGCATGTGGGCGTCGTTCCGGCCACCGGAGGCGCCACCCGTTGGATGGACCTGGGCGAGAGCCGCGGTTTTCTGATTTCGCGTGTGTATTGGACTCCCGATGCCACGCGGCTGGCCATCGAACGGCTCAATCGGGTTCAGAACCATCTGGATCTGCTTTTGGCCGATGCGAGCTTCGGAACAGCTCGTCCGATTCTTTCAGAAGCAGATCCTTATTGGATCAATCAAAACGACTTGTTTCATTTCGTTGGCAAGGATGAATTCCTATGGGGCAGCGAGCGGGACGGTAATTGCCACCTCTATCTTTACTCGCTCGACGGGCAGCAACGGAAGCGCCTCACCGAGGGCGACTGGGAAGTCACCGAGGTGGCGGGTGTGGATGAAGTTCATCAAAAGGTTTACTTTGTCTCGACCGAAGCAAGTCCTCTGGATCGAGAGCTTTACTCTGTAAAACTAAATGGAAAAGATCGCACTCGGATCAGCCGTGAACAGGGCACCCACCAGATCTCCATGGGCCCCACCGCCGAATACTATCTGGATACTTTCTCGTCGGTGACGGAACAGCCTCGGAGCGATGTGCATTCCAGCGACGGTGAGAAATCGTCTGGCTTTCGCACTCCCAAGACCGCGTTTTCCGATGAGTACGCCATGCAACCGGCTGAGACCGTGCAGATCAAAACGCAGGATGGGAAGTTGCTATATGGTCGCCTGATCAAGCCGGTCAACTTCCATGCCGGGGAGAAATATCCAGCCGTCGTGATTGTGTACGGCGGCCCTGGCGTGCAAACCGTGACCAATGCGTGGGACGCCTTCGATCTGGAAATGGCCCAGCCGCTGGCAGCGCGCGGCTACGTCGTTTGGGTCTTGGACAATCGCGGCTCTTCCGGTCGCGGGCATGCCTTCGAGACCCCGCTCTATCGGCGATTTGGCAAAACGGAGCTGGCCGATCAGCTGGAAGGCGTCCGATATCTCATCGCGCAGGGCTTCGTGGATCCGGCGCGCGTTGGAATCTACGGATGGAGCTACGGTGGATTCATGACGCTGTATTCGCTGCTGAACGCGCCGGACGTGTTTCGCGCCGGTATCGCGGGAGCGCCGGTAACGAATTGGCGGAACTACGACACCATCTATACCGAGCGCTATTTAGGGCTTCCTTCTGAGAATCCGGAAGGCTATCGCGCCAGTTCACCTGTGGACTACGCAGCGAAACTCAAAGCCAAGCTTCTGATCGTCCACAATATCGAAGACGACAACGTGTTATTCCAGAACACGTTGCAAATGTCGGATGCGCTGGAACAAGCCGGCAAGCTATTCGAAATGGTGATCTACACGGGAAAGAGCCACGGCGTTACTGGACCCGCGCGCAAGCAGCTGCTGGAAACGCTGGCCGATTTCTTCGATAAGAATTTAAAATGATGTGCGTGGACGCCGGTTTTTACCGGTGACCGCCGCCGCCCGCGTGTCCGCCACCACCACCACCGAATGAGGCCGCATGGCCGCTGAACCCGCCGCCCGATCGCGCCGTGCTGGCCCTCAATCCGCTGGAAGCTCCCCGCTGGGTGGCTACATTCGCCATCCGCGTGCTGCCCGCTAAACCATTCCTGGCGCCGCCGCCGTAGGAATATCCGCTACCGCCATAAGAGGGCGCATAAACCACCGTTGTTGGGCTGTAGTAGGTGTATCCGAATGGGCTGTAGCCGAAGCCTGAATACGGCATATAGGTGTACATTCCGAACATCGGATTAAACGCCCAACCGCCCAGGTATCCTGGGTATCCAGAGCCAGGGTATCCAAACCCAGATCCCAGTCCATAACCCAGGCCGCCGAAGCCCAAGCCGTATCCGCCGCCATTGCCGTAACCGCCGTATCCGCTGCCTGACGCACCGCCTGCCACAGAAGAGGCCGCAGCAACGTTGGCCTGCGCGACGTAACTGGCGCGCCGATCGCTCCAGCGATACAATGCGTCCTGGTCCTCAGCTTTGCGGTCGAAATTCTCAGCCATCAAAACTCCGGACAGATTGGTTTGCTTGCCGCCGTGCAGCGTCAGTTGACCGGATGGATCAGTCACCGCAGCTTCGCCTTCGAACACCTGGAAGCGCGCCGGTTCCGTATCTACCCGATAGAGACCTTGCTTCTGCAGCCGGATGGAATCCTTCTTGTACACCAGTTCGATTGCATTGTCTTTGGGGATTTCGTTGCTCTCGATGACGGCCGATCCTGAAAGCACTTCAACGCGGGTGTCGACCAGGCGCGTGGACAGCATCCGAATGGCGCTGTTTTCGCCCAAGCGCAGAAAAACGCCGGGGGTCAGCAGGATTTCCGCGCGACCGTCTTCGGTACGAAATTCCTGGTTCTCTTTGATGTCCGGAAATTGTCCGAACTTCGGCTCAACCGGCTTGTCGGCGAGGAAGGCGCGACCTTCCACGTATTGAACGACACCGGAATGAGAGGAAATCACGTACTGGGCGCAGGCCGAGCCCGCAACCAGGACGCCCAGGGAACAAACGGCCACCAGGAAGCGCATTGCTAAAGCTCCTTAGATAAATCCTGCACTTCTTTGTAACGATTGTCAACCCCGGCCAGCGACGAAAACTTCCCGGTTTTGAAGGATGTAGCTCGCAATGGGATCGAATTTGCGCTTTCCGGCCAGGCGCACCATCAGGGACAAAAGGGCCGCCTTGCGAAGGTCGTCCAATTCCAGGCTCAGCAGGCTGCAAACGTGCTTGGCCGTCCGTGAAACGTCGCCTTCGTGCAAGGCCCGCAGAAATGCCTTAATCGAACGCTCCATGCGCGGCGCCAGTTCGGGTTTCTCGGACAGGCCGTCCAAAATTTCCTCAATCTGGCGATTCAGCACCGCGTGGTCCAGCACACCGGACTCGGTCAGCTTCGAGCCGATTAATTGCTGGCTCCCTCGCTTGGAACTCTCCACCACCCGTTGCCGCAAAGAATGAAGATTGCTGGTTCGGTTTGCCATGTAGCTCTACCGCCTGAAACAATTCTCGGGCCGGTTGAAACAATTCTCGCTCAAAATGATTTGAACTTCAAGATGTTAACATCGGGTTGGACCCGTCTTTATGCGCTATCGCCGCGTGTTGATTGTAGCCTTTCTTATTGGCATTTGCATTCCCGCTCAGAGCGGGGCGCCGAACGCCGCCATTACGACGGAGGTGCAAGCTGCGCTCGATAACATCCGCGCCGCCGATCTCAGTGCCGATCTTTCCTATCTTGCTTCCGATGAACTCGCCGGGCGAGACTCGCCATCGCATGGCTTAGATCTTGCGGCCGATTATATCGCGGCCCAGTTCAAGAGCGCGGGGTTGGAACCGGGCGTCGGCGATAGCTATTTTCAGAACTCGTCCATGCTCGTGGAGGAGCCCAACTTCAGCAATTTCGAGCTGAAACTTTCCGCTGCGCACAGCCAGTTCTCGGCTACCCAGAAGGACGCAACGCTCAGTTTTCCCGTCGCTCTGGATTTGAAGGAAGAGCCGGTCTTCAAGCTGGACTTGAGCGACGAGGGGCTGGTGCAACATCTCACGGCCAGCCAGGTGGAAGGCAAGGTGGTGATCACCGAGATCGAACCCAGAACGCGCGAGCGGTATCGGTCGGCAGGTCGCGTGCTTCGCGAAGGCAAGCCCGCATTGCTCATCTTGGTAAATAAAAGAAGTAGCGCGTCGCCCGGCCGGCCCAGGCGACGGTTGGTGGATGCGGATGAATCGGGCACGGACGCGGCCACCCCGCGAGTGACCATCTCCGGCGAGGCGGCCGCGCGTTTTTATTCAGCCTTAAAGCCGGGCACAATGGCGACCGCCTCCGTACACGTCGCCGCGCCGCATCGCACGCCCGCCTCGCTCCGCAATGTGATCGGAATCCTGCGTGGCTCAGACCCGGCATTGCGCGACACCTACGTCCTGCTGACCGCGCATTACGATCATCTGGGCGTCCGTGCCGACGGCAGAATCTATAACGGCGCGAACGATGATGGCAGCGGCACGGTCTCCGTCATCGCAGCAGCGCGCGCGCTGGCCAAGTTGCCGCAACACCCGCGCCGCAGTATCGTCTTCATGACCTTCTTTGGTGAAGAGGAAGGTTTGATCGGATCGGAGTATTACGCCCATCATCCGGTATTTCCGCTCGCGAAGACGGTGGCCGATCTGAATCTGGAACAAGTGGGGCGAACCGATTCCACAGTAGGTCCGCAAATATCCAACGCCTCGCTCACCGGGTTCGATTATTCCGATCTCACCGGCTATGTCCAGCGAGCGGGAGAGAACACGGGAATCAAGGTCTATAAGGACTCCGAGGGTAGTGACCCTTATTTTTCCGCCAGCGATAATTATTCACTCGCCGAAGCGGGCGTGCCCGCCGAGACGTTGTGCGTGGCCTTCGATTATGCCGACTATCACGCGGTGGGTGATTCGTGGCAGAAGATCGATTACAACAACATGGCCAAAGTGGATCGCGCGATTGCGTTGGCGACGTTTCTGATGGCAGATAGCGAGCAGCCCGTGCGCTGGAATGAAGCGAATCCGAAGACCGCGCCGTTCGTCAAGGCTCGGAAGCAACTGGGCCAGCCACAGCCGGCGCCGAAGGAATAGCTTCTTCCAGCGGTTCGGCTTGTATCGGTTCAATGGCGCGGATTCCCTGCTCGGGGATGGCGACGCTAATGCGGCACTGGGCGCCGGGACATCCTGGATTGGATACGTCAATGGCGGCCGGCGTCAAGCCGAAAAATGGGGTTTCGCCCTGCGCGGGGTCTGCGGCGCCAAACAAGACCACGCGACGAATGGCCGCAGCATCGTAACGGTTCAACGCGCCCCATCGCGCGGCGATGCCAGCGCGATCTGCCAGCGTCTGCCGGACAAAGAGCGATTGTCCAAGGCCCGCCATCCCGAGCAGCAATCCCATAAATGCGCCGAGGATCAACGCAGATTCCACCAGCGACTGGCCGGCTTGTTTACGCGCCAGGGTCACTCAACACTCCCGGTCACCGGAAACGTCACCGTCGGCCGCCCGTCCAGCTTTACTTTCATGAACAGTGCGTCCACTTCGAAACCGCGCAGCGAAACCGTGCTGGCGTCTGGACTGCTGATCACCTCCACATGGTCGGTCATGAGGCCGGGAACCAATGGTTTGCTGCCTTCGCTTGGAGCGGGGTCTCCGTAAACCACCAGATTGCGCACTGCTTTGGCAACGGATGCCGCAGCTGCGGGATCGAGAGCCGTTCCGCGTGGTTGCAATGCGGCGTACCTTGCGCCGGCCCGCACCGCAGTCACCAGCGTGCCATAGGCGTAGAACGAGTATCCAATCTCGAAGATGCCGGCGAACATCACCGCCAGCAGGATCATCGATCCAGCGAATTCGATGAGCGCGCTGCCCCTCTGTTTGCTTTCGCCGTTCACTGAACCAACCTCACCGAGCTGTCCGTCTTCGCCGCCACGCTCGCGGCAGCCACCGTGCTTGAGCTGCGTGGCTGAAAGATTCTGAGGAAGATGATGGGCGCGGGTTCGGCAGCTACCACGCGCACGAAGCGGACGCCCGGCTGCTCAGGCCGCTCCTGCCATATCTTGTTGTCGGACGAGAAGCTGGTGGTGATGTTGGTGATGGCCTCGGTACCCATGTCCCAGCGCATGGCATGCGGCCCATCCGCGAGGCGTCCGGCTCCGCTGCGGGCGCGCGCAATGCCGGAGTCTGTTCCGTTCAATTCCATCGCGGCGCTCAAGGCCGCGGCATCAGTGAAAGATTGCAATTCGGCGCGAATCATATACATGCGCCCAATATCGATGCCCAGGCCCGCCAACCCGAGCAGCAGGGTCATCGCAATGGAGGTGACGATGAGGACAAAGCCCTTTTCGGACGTTGGGGGTTGGCCGGTACGCGATCGACAGACTGCCACGATCATATGATCGGCTGGAACAGCAAATTTCCTTAGGCACGCGACGGATGAGGCCCGGAAGGATAAGGGAAGTAGAGCTGGTTGCCGTCCGGGTCCGCGACGATCATAATCCGATAGCCCCACTCCCCGTCCTTCACAGCCACGCCGCGCCCTTCTAATTCCGCGCGCAAGGCATTCAGAACGGCGCCATCGAGTGAGATGAATATCAGGCCCTTGCCGACCTTATCGGGCCATTGAGAAGTGAGGATGAGCTGGCAGCCCTGACGGTCGACCTGCGCCACCCGCGCTTTCCCCTCCTCCTCATATCGCCACGCTTGTGTGAACCCGAGCTGCTTCCCATAAAACTCGACAGCCGTGTCGATGTCCTCTACGAACAAGACTGGCCGCGCGAACCATTCGTTGCTCATGCGAGTAAGAATAACTCCGCGCAGACGCATGGCGCTGATGCCAGGGCACATAATCCGTCGGTAGGCCCCCGCAATTCGGCTGGAGAGCCAATCGGAATGGATCCACTTTATCGGTGCAAGCATGGGGTGGCGCACGCAATCTTGCGTGCCGCGTTCACAATCGTGTGAACGATTCGGGATTCCCGCAAAAAGTGTTGGCACGATTGCCAACACGGCACGCAGGAGTGCGTGCGCCACAATACGGGCCTTACGGACGGATTACGGTTTCATTACGTGCCGCCGGATAGGAAACGCACCGGCAGCCTTAGTTGGTGGTGATTACCGGCTTCCGTCGATGATAGCCGGGCCGGTACTGATAATGGCACACCACGCAGGCGGCGTTGAGCGAGTCATTCAACGCTCGAATCCCGTCCACATCCTTAGCCTGCGCCGCCTTGTACGCTTTGGCGCCGATGTCGATCAGCATCTTCGACTCCAGGATCCAATTCTTCTGATCGCGCGCGCGTCCATCCATCATCAGCAGATTCCCGGATTCGGCCAGCATGAGAGCCTGCGTACGCAGCGTGGTCCAATCCTGCGCAGTCTTCGGCGTGTCGCGGTCCACATAGAAAATCGCGTCGGAGGTCGGATAAATGACGTCGATCATCAACTGGCGCATGGTGCCCACCGGCTGAAACGTCGTGGGGGCTTGCGCCATGGCGGCCGCCCCGGCGACCAAGAATACGACGAAAACTCGCATTGCGACCTCCCGATCGAAGTGATTCTACCACCTCGCATGCTATAAAATGACGGCCAGCATGATTCGAGCTTGGATATTTGCGGCGCTGGCGCTGAGCGCGCCCGCGCAAGTGGTGAAGGACTTTGTTCCCGTAACGCAAGAGATGCTATTGCATCCCAGCCCGGACGATTGGTTGATGTACAGCCGCACCTACGATGCGCAGCGCTTCAGTCCACTGAAGCAAGTGGATCGATCCAACGTCGGCCAGCTTCGCATGGCCTGGACGCGCGGCCTGGGGCCGGGAACCAGCGAGACCATTCCGATCGTTCACAACGGGGTGATGTACCTCGTTGAGCCTGGCGCCATCGTCGAAGCGCTGGACGCCACCAACGGCGATCTCATCTGGGAGTACAAGCGCAAGGTTCCAGCGGCCGCCGCGAGCACCGCGCGCACCAAAGCGCTGGCCATCTATCAGGACGTGATTCTGTACACTGCGCCCGACGGCTTTGTGGTCGGCCTGGACGCGCGCACCGGCGAGCAACGCTGGCAAACCAGCACCGGCGAGGCTCAGAACACTTCCGGCCCCATCGTGGTGGATGGCAACGTCATCTCCGGCCGAGCCTGCGGAAAGACGCGCGACACATGTTTCATCGCCGCGCAGGACGCGCTCACCGGAAAAGACATCTGGAAGTTTTACAACGTTCCCGCCCCCGGCGAACCCGGCTCCGAAAGCTGGGGCAAGGACTTCAAGGACACCAACCGCGCCTCCACCTGGGGACTTCCCGGCACCTACGATCCGGTCCGCAAGACGCTCTACTGGGGCATCGCGAACCCCATGCCCGACCCGCGGCTGGAGCGCCACGGCGGCGACCCCGATGGGACCCCGCGCACCGCGCCGGCCGATCTTTATAGCAACTCCACCGTCGCTCTCGATCCAGCCACCGGCAAGCTCAAATGGTATTACCAGCACCTGCCCGCCGACGATTGGGACATGGACTACACGCACGAGCGCACGCTGGTCCGCGAGAAATTCAACCCCGATCCCAAATACGTGAAGTGGTTCAATCCCGACATTCCGCGTGGCGAAGAGCACGACGTCGCGGTGATGGTGGGCGAAGGCGGCGGAGTCTTCGAAATCGACCGTGGCACGGGCCAGTTCCTATGGGCTACGCCATTTCCGTACGATGACCCTCTGTTTCTCATCTCCAACATCGACGGCAAAACCGGCAAGGTCACCATCAACTTCGATCTGGTCAACAAGAAGCCGGGCGAGGAGCACGTCATCTGTTCGTACAATACGCGCAGCTTTTGGCCAACCGCCTACGATCCCGATACGAATTCGCTGTATGTGCCCTACATCGACAATTGCCTCGACATGGTGTCGTCGACGACGGAGCCGAAACAGCCCGAGCGCCGTAAGCCCGTACCGCGTCCGGGCTCCGATCCAAACGCGCTTACCGCCATCGGCAAGATTAACCTCGAGACCGGCGAGGTTCAGAGGATTAACGTGGGTCGCTCGCCTTCCGATGGAGCGGCCCTGGTTACTGCAGGCGGCCTGCTCTTTCAAGGCGATCTGAATCGCCGCTTCCGCGCCTTCGACGCCGCGACGGGGAAGAAGCTCTGGGAATCGATCCTCGGGGGATCCATTTCGGTGAGCACCATCACCTACGCTGTCAACGGAAAGCAATACGTCGCGGTCATGACCGGCAATGGCCTGTTGGATGGAGTGCTGCTTGGAGAAACTCCGGAGCTGCATCCGCCGCGCGGGATCAACGGAATCTATGCCTTTGCGTTGCCTTAAGGGACTGCTGCTGGCCGCGATTGCCGCTAGCTTGGCGCTCGCTCAGAACACCGGCGCCATTACCGGAACTGTCTCCGATCGCAGCCAGGCAGCCATTGGCAACGTTGCCATTCAAGCGAAGAATTCGGCCACGGGCGCTACGATTTCGGCGCAAAGCGATTCCAAGGGGAACTACGCGCTGTCCGGTCTACCGGCGGGCGCTTATCAGCTAATCGCCGCAGGGCCAGGGCTCGCGCCCTTCGTACAACCCAGCGTTATCGTCGAAGCAGGGAAGACCATGCACCTCGACATTCGTTTGGACGATGTGCAATTGAACACTTTGGGTGAGGATCGTGCTTATTACGCCGCGCTGGCCGGCGCGCACGACGTGCCTCGTGGTCCCACGCCTCGCACGCCCGACGGCAAGCCGGACCTCTCCGGCGTCTGGCTCCCTTCCTTCCCCACCGATTTCGGAAATTCGGAGCCGCTGGCTTGGGCCGCCGCGCTCATGAAGGAACGCCAGGTGAATGGCGGCAAGGATATTCCATCGTCGCGCTGCTTGCCACTCGGCGTCGTCATGTCCACGTTCCTCTTCCCTTACGAATTCGTCCAGACTTCGAAGCTGCTGGCGATGATGTATGAGGGCGAATTTCCGCGCCAGATTTTTCTGGATGGCCGCGCGCATCCCAAGGATCTGAATCCCTCCTGGCTCGGTCACTCGATCGGCCATTGGGAGCAGGACACGCTGGTGATCGATACGGTTGGATTCAACGGAAAGGCCTGGCTCAACTTTGACGGCCATCCGGCTTCGGAGCAACTGCATGTTATCGAGCGCTATCGCCGGCCGGACTTAGGACATCTGCAGTACGAGATCACCATCGACGATCCCGGCGCGTACTCCAAGCCCTGGACCATCAAGAAGGCTTCCGATCTCTCTGGGGACGACACGCTCATGGAGTACATCTGCAACGAGAACGAACGCGACCGAAGCCATATGGCCGGCAATTAATCTGTCGCTAGTATCCGTCGATAGATCTCATCGGGCGACAAGCCCGCTGCCATGCCACTACGATATTTCTCGCGCAAGCCATCGCGGATCGCATCGTATTTCAGCCAGGTCTTCACCGTTTGTTCGGTGCGCTGGACGGTTCCATCGATCTGCAGAATCAGCATTTCGGTCTGGTCGGTGCGGAAATCGCCGTCCACTTCGCCCTTCTTGCCGCACACCAGGATGGTCTGTGCCGGCTCGAAGCCGCGCGTGGAATGGTTCAGCGTGATGTAAGAATCACCTAGGTCGATTTCGCGATAGAAGGCGCGGACCAGTAGCGTGCTTCCATCCTCGCGCGGGTACTCGACCGCCGTCTCCAGTTCGTAGCCGTTCGGAATATCGCGGCTGGCCAAATTCACAATGTGGGGCTCGGACATTGTATTCATTCTTGCCTATTACACCGAGACCGGCAAGCTCTCCACGATCACTGCGCCGCGAACGATCCCTACTTGTTGCTTTGTGCGAGGTCAGATGCAGGCACGCGACAGAGGAAGTCCGAATCGGAGCCGTCTGGCCGGGAATGAAATGGCCAGCTTCGGGAAGGTATCGAATCTCGGCTTGCGGTACGTTCCGCTCCAGCCGCCGCTTGGTCTCCGTAGAATCGATGAGCACGTCTTTGCCGCCGACGACCACGAGCATCGGCATCGTCAGGCGCCGGAGAGCAGCGTCGCTGAAGATGGGGAGCTTCACCATGCGCCGGCGGAAATTCTTGTGAATCAGCGCGAAGAACTCCAGGAAGTACCGCTGGGCAGGGGATGGATTGGCCGGTGCGCGTCCCAGCACCAATTCCGCAGCCTTGCGCCTGCCCCAAGCACCCAACATACGTAGTCCAAGCGTTTTGAAGACAATACTGATTTTCTGCCGCCCAACTCCGGCGGGGCACAGCACGGCCACGCTTTCCACCCGGTCCGGCCTTCTCGTCGCATAATCCAACGCCAGCCATCCGCCCAGTGACACGCCCACCAGCGAGGCGCTGGCGAGCGCCAACGCTTGCAGCACATCGTCCAGCCAAAGCGCATGGGCTTCCGACGACAACGGCGGGCGCGACGGCGCGCTCAAACCCGCGTCGCCAATCATGTCGACCGCGTACACCCGAAAGTGCTTCGCCCGATGCCACGAGGAACGTCTCTCCCTCGCGCGTCGGCACGCGTAGCTGCTGGCTCGGCACCGGCCAGTGTTTCAGCAGTTCGATGTAACGTTCACGAACCGCTCGCTCGCCTTCGGCGGATTTGTAGACGCTCGTCATCGGTGCTATCGCTCGCTCTCTAGCAGGCTGCTGAAAAAGCCTTTCCATCGTCGAGGATCGCAGGCGAAAGCGCCTACGCCACACGTGCAGTCAACGGTTTACGATTCCTGTGTAGCGCGGACTTTAGTCTGCCAAGGCTTTTTCAGCAGCCTGCTAGAATGGCGTTGATGAATTTAAGGTAGGAGGCGTTCTTGTCCAGGTCGCCGACTAGAATGATTTTCAATCGTGCGCGCTCGGCATTGTAGATCGTCTCCACGCGGATGCCGCTGGCGCCGCCGATGAGCGATACGGTAAGGCGATTCGCCGTCTCCGGGCTGATGGCATCGATCTCCACAATGCTCGAAACCTCCACCTGGCGCGTGCGTTGAACCGGCTCAGGAGGCGGCTCAGGCCGCCCAGTCATGGCCTCCAGATCCAGGCGCGCGATGCGGTATTGTTTGCCGATCCGGACGGCCTTCAGACGCCCTTCCCGAACGTAGGATCGGACGGTCTTCACGTGCAGGCCCAGGCGCTCGGCCACTTGCTCGACGGAGTACAGCTCCTGCGCTGGTGTCATAAACAGACCATAACATAGATCTGTTTAGGGAGCAATAGAGAACTATAGGGAAGTTTAGAGAAGTTTAGGGACGTTTGATCTTGAGGCGCCGCATCCGGCTGCGCAGAGTGCTGGGATTCATCTGGAGAATGGCCGCCGCACCTTTGGGCCCCTCGATCACCCAACCGGTGGATGCCAGCACGCTCTCGATATGCTTCCGTTCGGTGGCTTGCAAGCTGCGCGAGTGGTTCACCGGATGCCCGCTGGATTCGGTCACCAAGAGCGGCATGTCCAGAGTATCGCCCGGACAGAGCACGATGGCCCGAGCCAGAAAATTCTCCAGCTCGCGGACGTTGCCCGGCCAATCATACGCCACCATTTCCTGCATCATGCCTTCGGAGATGCGTTCCACGCGCCGGCCGAACTGCCGCGACAAACGCCGCACGAAGTGCGCAGCCAGCAGCGGGATGTCGTCGCGGCGCTCGCGCAAGGCCGGCACCTCCACCGGCACCACCAGCAGCCGATAGTAGAGGTCCATCCGGAAGCGGCCTTCCCGCACCAGCTCGGCGAGATTTCGATTGCTCGCCGCAAGCAGCCGGACATCTACCTTCACTGTACGGTTCGATCCAACAGCCTCAAACTCGTGCTCTTGCAGAACTCGCAGCAGTTTGGCTTGGGTTTCGAGCGGCAGCTCGGTCACCTCATCCAGGAACAACGTGCCTCCATCGGCATATTCGAATCGGCCGACGCGCCGGTCGCTTGCCCCGGTGAACGCGCCCTTCACGTGCCCGAAGAGTTCGCTTTCAACTAATCCGGCCGAGATAGCCGCGCAATTCACCTTCACCAGCGGCCGGTTGCTTCTCGGACTCAGCTCATGAATCGCACGAGCCACCAATTCCTTTCCGGTTCCCGTTTCTCCGGAAATCAACACCGTGGCCGACGTGGACGCCACCAGGTGAATGCGCTCGGTGAGTTCGCGAAACTTAGGCGTCGCGCCCACCATCTCGCCCAGGTTGTGCTCCGACCGTATTTCATCCAGAAGGTAGGCGTTATCCTGCTCCAAGCGCGCTTGTAACGCCGTCAGTTGCTGCAAGTGGCCCTTCAGCTCTTCGTTCAACCGCAGCACTTCGGCTTCGGCCTCTTTGAGCGCGGTGATGTCGCGCGCGGTGGTCCAAACCGAGTGCAGCATCCCATTCTGGATTACTCCAGTGCGCGACATCAGGAGATGACGGTCATGGAACTTTCTCTCCACTTGGGAGGATTCCCAGTTGCTGCGGATACCGGCGCGCAAACGTGAGCCAAATTCAGGATCCGAGCGTGAGCTGATCACCTCCAGACGCGCTCCGATCAGTTCCTCGGCCTTGGCAAAGCCGAAAATCCGTGCAGCTTGATCGTTGCAGTCCGCCACATAGGTGTATTTGAAAAAATGCTCGATCTGCTCGGCTTCCGGCAGATCCATCGAAAGCGGCTGCTCCAGCTTGCACCACATCACGCCTTCGTTGGAGTGCTCGACGAAGGTTCGAAAGCGCTCCTCGCCGTGCGCCAGCGCCTCTTCGTAATTCTTACGCTCCAGCTCGGTTCCCGCGCGCGCCGCGAAAATCTTCAGCAGCGCTTCAGCCAGCTTGGGGTTAGCCAGCGGCCTTTGAGTGACGGCGCAGATCAGGCCCAGGCTGCGCCCGCTCGAATCCACCAAAGGCGCCGCAACATATCCGTCAGCGCCTATCTTCACCAAGTGCTCATCTTGAGGAAAGAGCCGCTGGACGCCGCTCGGGTAGGAACAGACGTGCTGTTCCAGCACGTGAGCGCACGGGGTGCCGGCGAGATCGTATTCGAAGTCCAGCCTTTCACCCGCGGGAGCGTGCGCGGCCAGCGTCGCGATTCGTTTGCCATCCGGCTGCAACACCGCCACCAACACGTAGTCGGCGTCAAGGGCGCCCGCCAGATGCCGCACCAGCGAACGGAAGAAGGCCTCGCCCGTTTCGCTGAACACAACCTTCGCGATCTCAAAGACCAGATGCTCGAGATTTCGGTCTGTTTCAATCGAGGGGCTCATAGCCCTCCGGAGGCGTGGCGTTGGAGAAACTTGGCCTAATTGTAGACGAGCTAGCGGCCGCGTGCAATGAGTCCTGGCATTAAGCTTCGCATGGACCCGGTTTTGGCATCCCGGTCCAGCCGGTCCAACGCGAGAGGACGTAGCGCATTTTGTCGAAAAGAAAAGGCTTTGGCACCACATCGTTCATGCCGCCCTTTAAGCATTCTTCGTGCGCTCTCCCCGAAGTGGTTCCAACGATGGGCGTGGCCTGGCCTCCGGGCATGGTGCGGATGCGCGCAGTGGCTTCGATGCCGTTCATGAGCGGCATCTGCCAGTCCATCAGGATGAGGTCATAGTCGCGATCACGAAAATGATCTACGGCTTCGGTTCCATTGGTCGCCACGTCGACCAGGCAGCCGAGCTGCTCCAACATCATGCGCGCCGCTTTTGCGTTGACTTCGTCGTCTTCCGCCACCAGCACGCGAATCTTCTTAGAGGACATGAATCTCCTTGCAACATGAAGGTGCAAATGGAGTTCCACTTCTAAGTCACTGAAATGTAATAATCCCGCGAACGCAGCCGTGCGATGTCGTGGCCCCATCTCGTGGGTTCCGCGTTAATAAACGGGGGTCATACCCAACGGCGCCAGACTCAAGGACCGACCTGGCAGCCCAGTCCCAGCGCTGCTTGCTCGACGCGTTGCACATCGGTGGCGTTGCAAACACCATCGCCGTTCAAGTCGCCCGCGCCGCACGCGCGAAGGCCGAGCGCGGCATCGATCTCCAACTGAACGTCGAGGACATTGATGACGCCGTCGTCATTCAAATCGCAGGTCGCAGCCTGGCCGGAATTCGCGTTCACCATCATGGGAGAAACATCCACAACCTCGAAGTCGGCTCCGGTGATCTGGTCCAGGTTGTGAAGATCGCTATCGTTCCAGCGCGAGTCTGGAACGCCCGAAATGTACCAGGCGCTGCCATTGTCTGCGATCATCATTCCGTATTTTTTCAGGGCCGTCAAAATGATCTGATTCTGCGCCGAAAAGCTCGAAATGTCGTAACTCGCTTTGAGACGAAAACGAACCCCCATGGGCGGGTACTCCGCACTCGTCAGGCTGGACGCGAAGTGCCGCGCCGGCCACACATATGCGTCCTGGGTCTGAGGCACTGTAAGGCGGATCGCGTGCGTAATTACTCCGGCCAGCACTTCGTCGTACTTCATGAGTCCGGGAAAGACCGCCAGACCAGCGGCATCCGCCGAAGTCCATCCCGCCGTACGCAGCGCGTTCGAAGTCAAATCGAAAATGGCTCCCGAACCCGCCTCCCAACTGGCCGACTGCGGATAGGCCGACCACATTTCGTACAGAATGCAATTGGTTGTATCCACCGAGATGACGTGCCTGTCTCCCGTGCTGGTGCTGCCGCCCTCGATGGGCGCGGTCAACGGAATGCCGTAGGGCCCGGGATCGCTTTCACTCTGATAGGTGAATGTGGCCGGATAAAGAGTTTGCGTGCCCGGCACGGTCACGTAGGGGATGCCGTTCGGCTCGCCGTCATAAACGGTGCCAAAATCGGGGTGCAATGTGACGCTCTGTCCGATGGTGTTGACGTAAGTGGCTGAATTGGGCGAGACGGGCAATTGATCCACCGGCATGTTCCAAATGTTGTTCGCCGGGAACACGGGGCAGGAGCCGATGGTTGGCGATTGCGCCCAGGCAGCTCCGGCTAAAACAAGTCCGGCTAGAATAAATCCAGCTGGAATCAACTCAGCCAAAATGCCCCAAGCCAGTATCACCCGCACTGGCTTTCTCGTAGTCACCGCCCCAGTTTAGTTCCCCAGCCCCGGCGAAACACCTGAGGAAACAACTGACCCGCTATGGTTTTTCGTCTTACTTATTGTCCGGCGGCAGCGCGCCGTTCGATCACCGGCAGCACTCGCCCTACGGACCCGCTCGGCGTATTCACGCCCAGGAGTGCGGCCAGCGTAGGCGCGATATCGGCAGTGCGGACGTTTTCGTCGTAACGCCCCGGGCGAATTCCGCGCCCGAGCAGAATCATGGGCACGTGCGTATCGTAGCTGAAGGGCGTCCCATGCGAAGTGCCTTCCTTGGATGCCAGCCAATAAGGTTTTTGAACGATGAACAAATCGGCTGCCCGCCCGCGATAGTATCCACGCTCGATCAGCGTTCCAATCGGATCACCCGCCAGATTCTCATGTTCCAGTTGCACGCCGGTGTAGACGCGGAATATATACGGCAGCTTTCTCACCGCTTCCGCCGCGGTCTCTTCGGCCTCGGCCAGGATCGCGTGCTTTTGACGCAGCAGATCGTGATCCAGATAAGGGGCCAGCTCGGCACTGCCGAGAATCCACTTACCCGGCCCATATTTCTCGCTGAGTGCGCCCTCGATGGATTGATTCACTTGATCGCGAGAAAATCGCCCTGCCGGAATTCCACGCTTGGTCAATTCCTCGGGCTTCGGCGAGACGCCATGATCGGAGCTGAATACCACGACGAAGTTACCGGCTCCGGCTTCCGCCTCCACCGCGCGGAGCAATTTCCCGAGCACGCGATCCGTCTGAATGCACATCTCGCGCACTTCGGGCGCATCCGGCCCCACTTGATGTCCAAGCAGATCGTTACTCGAGAAGCTCACGGTCAGCACATCCGTCCCCGAATGCCGTCCCAATCGTTCTTCTTGGATGGCCGCTTCGGCGAATGCCTCCAGCATTTCGTTCCCGTAAGGCGTGGCGATCATCGCTTCGTAATACGGTTTCCCCAGCACCGAGGGAAGCGCCCGAAATGGTGCGGCACTCGCTCCTTCGCCGCCCGGCATCCATTTCGCCGACGCGTATTTGCGGGCTGCGTCGCTCTTGTTGAACGCCTGCACCCACGCCGGCAGCTCTTTCATGTAATACGTGCTGCTGACGAATTGTCCTGATTCGTGTTCGAACCAGTAAGCCGCATTGGCCGCATGCCCGGAAGGCAAAATCGCCGCGCGATCCTTCAGCGAAATTCCGATCACCGTGCTATCCGCCGCGCCCGTGGCCTTGATCTCATCCCCCAGGGTGCTGGCGATCAATCGCCTGGGTGACGATCCTGAGCCTCCGCTGCCGCCCAGAAGCTTGGTGGCATCGTCGGACACGCTGGTGACCATCTTGCCGCTCTCGCGGTCGAACCATTCGTTGCCGACGATGCCGTCAATGGCCGGAATGGACCCTGTCATAAATGCACCGTGGCCGACTGCGGTTACGGTGGGAAAATGCGCCTCGTGAGCGTCGGTGAAGAATGCGCCGCTATCGTGGAGCTTGCGTAGCCCGTCTTGATACGACGCGTCGAAGCGCGTCATATAGTCATACCGGAATTGATCCACAATAATCGCGACCACCAGCTTGGGTTTGGGGTTTGGCGTGTTGGCTTGCGCGAATAGTTGCAGGGACCCGGCGGCGAGAGTGATGACTGCAAGTATGCAAAGCCGGCGTCGAATGGATTTCATAAACTGCATCCTTCGATCATGGCAAAAGAGCAACGGCTCTGGTGAAACCCGCTGAGCCTCCGCGGATCTTGAATGGGAAGCAAGACACGGTGAAGCCGAAGGCAGGAAGCTTCTCAAGATTGGCGAGCTTCTCTAGCTGACAGTAAGCTTGTTCGCGGCCAGCCTTGTGGCCTTCCCATATGATGGCGGGGGCCTGGTCCCGCGCGAATCGTTCTCTGGTAAACGAGAACGGCACATCCCAACTCCATCCATCAGTACCCACGACGCGGACGCCCTGACGCAGCAGCCAGAGAGTAGCTTCCCGGCCGAATCCGCACCCCGAGTGAATGTACTGAGGCGTTCCGTAGGCCGCTCCGGCGGACGTATTCATCAGCACAATCTCAAGGGGTTGCAAAGAATGTCCGATCCGTTTCAGCTCTTCCGCTATTTCCTCAGAGGAGACGAGATGCCCGTGCGGTTTATCGCGAAAATCTAATTTCACGCCTGGCTGGAAGCACCAATCCAGCGGTATTTCGTCGATGGTCCACGCCCGTTCGCCGCCGTTCATGGTGGAAGCGTAGTGCCAGGGAGCATCCATATGAGTGCCGTTGTGAGTGGTCACTTGCAAGCGTTCCAGGCCCCAAGCCTCGCCATCGGGAAGTTGATCTGCACGCAATCCTGGAAACATGGCCAGCATCTCAGGAAGACCCTGCGTGTGATTTATGTATTCGATCCTGGGGCCGAGGCCGGGTGGATCCGCGGAAATATCGTTTTCTAAATAGTTGGAAAGATCGATGATCATGCACGGACACCAGGTTTCAACTCAACCATCAGGACGCCTCCCAGAATGAGAGCTGCTCCTATCGCGGCGCGGCCCGAAAGCACCTCGCCAGCGACGAGATAAGACGTGATCCAGGCAAACACCGGTTCCAGCGTGAAGAACAAAGCAGTGCGTGTGGGGCTCGACCAACGCTGCGCCCAGGTCTGGATGGTAAATCCGAGCGCGGTAGCAAGCACACTGGTGACGGCGAGCGCGCCGATCAAGGGAAGGCTCCAATGGACGCGCACCGGCTCAGCCCACCAGAACGTAGCGGCGCCGACTGCTGCACCGGTCGCAATTTGTGTGACGATGAACACGCCCATATTCACTTCAGCGGCGAAACGTCCAGTCACCAGAATGTGAAACGCGTACGCCACCGCGCAGGCCGATACAATCAGATCGCCCGCGCCGATCTCAAAGCGGTCGCTCGGGATGGTCATCAGCGCCATGCCGATGAAGGACGTGGCGACGCCCAGCGCTTCCATCAACTGCGGCGCTCTGCGGTAAACAACGCTGCTCAGCACTGCCACCATGGGAGTGGTGAACCCAGTCAAAAATGCAGCTTTGGACGCAGTGGTGTAGCGCAGTCCTACGGTTTGAAAGACGTAACCGCCGAACAGGCATAGCCCAGCCAGCACTCCTGCCCGCACGCTCTTTCGTAGGTTGCCCGCTCGAAAATCCTTGCGAAAGACAATGGCCAACACCCCGGCCGCGGTGGCGAATCGAATGGTGAGGAACAGTAGCGTGGAAGCGTCGGCGAGGGCGCGCTTCACCATGACGAAGGTCGCGCCCCAGATCAGGGTCATGACCACCAGACTGCCGTCGACCAGCCAGCCGGCGGGACGCCTGGCGCCCGTCATCCTGCTCCAACAGCCCGGGCTACTCCAATCATGCGGGCAGGTCGCGGAGCAGTAAAGACAAAGTCAGAAGGATACGTTTGAGACCCAGTTCGCGCCCATCGGGATGAAACCACTCCTGGGGCGTGTGCGCGCCACCGCCGTGGCCGCCCGCGCCGATCGAAATAGCGGGCAGGCCCATCGACAAGGGAACATTGGCGTCGGTAGAAGCGCAGTCGAGATGTGAGCGAATGCCGAGGTGGGTGTCCACGGCGCGTATGACCTGAAGAATCTGTGCGTCGTCGCGCAGCTTACCACCGGGCCGCGATCCGATTTCCTTGATCTTAGCCGTCACCTTGGCACCCGTGGCACGCTCATTCTCCGTTTCGAGCGCGCGCTCCACGGTGTTGGTGAGCAGCGCGGCGATTTCATCCAGCTTGGCGGGACTTTCCGAGCGAATGTCCACTTTCGTTCGCGCGTGCGTGGGGATGGAGTTGATGCTCGACCCACCTTCGATGATCCCGAAGTTGTACGACGATCGCGGACTGCCGTTGATCGGCAACCTCTGCTCCGTGAACGTCGCGATGGCGCGCGCCAACGCATGGATCGGATTGGCGAAGCCATAATCGCTCCAACTGTGGCCGCCCGGTCCGCTAATGGTGACATCGAAGCGGCGGCTGGCAAGAGCTTGCGACGTGACGTGATCGATATTCGGACCATCCAGAATCAGGAACGACTGGATGCGGCTTCCGGTGCTCGATTGCCGGCAGAGATAGCGCATGCCGCTCAGATTTCCCTCGCCCTCCTCGCCTACATTGGCGATGAAAACCAGGTTACGAAAGTCATCGGCGAGATCCGGGAACGAGCTGATCACGCGCGCGATGGCGAGCAGCGCCGTTAGTCCCGCGCCATTATCGGCAGTGCCTGGCCCATGCAACCGGCCATCGGGCGCAACGTAAACCTCTTCGTCTTTGCGTGGCGCGAGCACCGTATCGAGATGCGCGGTCAGTGCGACGTAAGGGCCCGTGCGATTTTCGCGCGGGTGCGCGATCACGTTGCCGCCACGATCGATGCGCGCCACACATCCCAGCGCGCGAAACTGCGCCAGCATCCACTCGGCGCGGCGCTGCTCGAAGAATGTAGAAGCTGCGATGCGGCAAAGCTGCAGATGCTGTTCGTTGATCCATTGCTTGTGCCGGACGAACCACTGCAGCGCGTCGCGCAGGGGCGCGGCGTCGGCCAAATCCCCCGCGATTTTCGATAGCGGCGGATCCGGCGGAATCGCAATAGTCTTGATCGAAGCGGCCAAATGCCAGTTTAGCGTGCTGGGGGACGGGATTTGGGATTGGTTTGCCAGGCACGGTACGCACCGCCAGCGGCCGATCCCCAACTCCCAACCCTCGACCCCCAACCCCGTCACTTGACCATCTCCAACCACTTGAGCTCTTCACGCACCTTGATCTTGCCGTGCCAGGGGTTCTTGTCCAGCTCATGGCCTTCGCCTGGAAAGATCAGAAGCTTGGAGGGAACGCCTTGGGTGTGCAGCGCGCGTTCCAGCAGATACGCTTCGCCCACGTAGACTCGAATGTCGTCGGCTCCGGCGACGATGTGCGTAGGAGTTTTCACTTTATCGATTTGCCATATCGCGGATTCATCGTTGTAATTCTGTTTTGCCCTCCAGGGAAGGCCGCCCAGAAAATACGCGTCGTCGTACGTGGTGTCGTCGTTGCCCCAATTTGCGACGTGTTCCACCGCACCCGCGCCAGTGACCGCGGCTTTGAAGCGCGTAGTTTGTGTGATCAGCCAGTTGGTCAAATAGCCGCCGTAGCTGTAACCGCCCACCGCGAGTCGATCCGCGTCGGCGGTGCCGTCCTTCACCAGAGCGTCCACGCCTTCCAGGATGTCGCGTCCAGGCCGGGAAACAATCTTGGTGATGATTCCTAGAGCGAATTTATCGCCATAGCCAATTGACCCGCGATAGTTGGGTTCGAAGACCAGCCAGCCCTGCGTGGCTGCCATGGCGCCCCAGCGATACCAGTCCGCGCCGAATTGGTTGCCATCGGCATCTTCGGGTCCGCCGTGAATCAGCGTAAGCATCTTCAGATGTTTGGCGCCGAATTGTCCGGGTGGATAAATGAGCATGCCCTCCGCGCTGACTCCATCATCGGTGGTCCAGCGGTATGGCTTGCCTTCGGGGACGGCGCGCTCGGAGAAATATTGGTTGAACGCGGTGATGCGGCGGGCGTGCGTAAGATCGTTTGCGTCGTTCGCGAGCCACACTTCGAGCGGCTCCTCGATGGATGAATGGACGAATGCCAGGCGCGGGGAATGCGCGGCAGCGGAGAGCTTGTCGTATGTGCCTGGCGATCCGGTGCGCGGAACAAAATCGCTAGCGGGCTTTTCCGCAGTGTAGAGCTGCACTTCGGTTCCCAGCCTGCCCTCGGCTGCCAGCGCACCCGACGGCAGCACCGAGAAGCCGGCGATTGCGCCCTGAAAATCCGGAGCCCAGCGAACGAGTGCCCCAGCGCCCGCGTCGCCCTCCGCGTCTACCCAATACACTCGCGACTGAGCGTCCTGATATTTTCCCTCCACCGAACCGTTGAGGAAGGAGAAGAAAATGTGCCGGCTATCGAGTGACCAATGCAATGCATCGAAGACCGCCTCACGTTGGAGGAGCTTGCGTGGTTCGCCACCCGCGGTATCGATCAGATAGATTCCATACGCGTCCAGCGATTCCCAGCGTTGGGTGCGGGAATCGGTGAGCATCGCGATGCGCTTGCCGTCGGGCGATGCTTCGAGTTGTTTGACGCGCCAAGGGGTGGCTGCAAGCTGCTTGGCACGCGTGGAGAGATCGCAGGACTTGGCGGGCCTTTCGGTGATGCAGCCCTGCGCCTCAGAAATTTCGATGCCTTGAATGACATCGCCGTGTTCGGACTCGCGAAACTCAACTACATCCTTCCAATCCTTTTTGTAAGCTTCCTGCTGATCCTTCGTCCACTGGCGCGTTGCGAAATAGATCCGGCTGGAATCCGTGGCCCAAGCGAAAGTATGCACCTCGTCCTCGCTTTGGGTGACCGGAAACGGCTCGCCGCCGCTTACTGCAATGACATACACCTGAGCCGGTTTGTCGGATTTAGCGTCGTCTGAGGATTCAGACGGTTCGCTGCGATCGGAAAGAAATGCGATCCAGCGGCCGTCGGGCGAAAATTCGGGATTACGGTCATGCCCGGATTGGGTGAGTTGCAAGAGCGATCTGGAGCCGCCAGGTTCTTCGCGATCGAGCCACAGGTCGCTCCGGAAACGATTCCCGGCCCAATCGGCGCGTGTGGTTTCGATAACAACGGCACGGCCGTCCGGCGCCAGGCGCACATTTGGAATGTCCACGGAATTGAAAAACTCGTCGAGAGTCAACGGTGGCTTGGCGGAAGGCGTTTGCGCCACGGCGGCGGCACAGAACAGATTCAGGATCAGGGCGCGTTGCAGCTCAAAACGCATGGACACGATCTTAACAAACGACCTGATAACCTGAATCTTACATGTCTGATCACAAGCTTCAGTTGATTCCGCTCGGCGGCTTGGGCGAATTCGGTATGAATTGCATGGCCGTCCGCTACGGAGACGACATCATTGTCGTCGACGCCGGCATGATGTTTCCCGATGCGGAGCTGCTGGGTGTGGATATTGTTACGCCCGATTTCGCCTATCTGGAACAGAATCGCGAGAAGGTCTTGGGGTTGATCCTTACTCATGGCCACGAAGATCACATTGGCGCGGTGCCTTTTCTGCTCAGCGAAATCAACATGCCGGTTTACAGCGCGGCCTTTACGCTGAATATGGTGGAGCGCCGCCTGGACGAACACGGGATGCTGGGCGACGCCAAGCTTCACCGAGTGAAGCCGGGATCGCGGATCCAGCTCGGCGCGTTCAGCATCGAGTTCATTCACGTCACGCACTCCATCGTCAGCTCCATGGCGCTGGCCATCACCACGCCGCTGGGCGTAATCATCCACACGGGCGATTTCAAGGTGGATCCCACGCCCACCGACAACGAGCCCTTCGATCTGCACACTTTCGCCGAATATGGCAAACGCGGCGTGCTGCTGCTGATGTCCGATTCCACCAACGTCGACCGGCCGGGTTACACCGAGAGCGAGCGCGCCGTGCGTCCGCGCCTGGACGAAATCTTCTATCGTGCCGAGCGGCGGCTGGTGATCTCCTGCTTCAGTTCGTCCATTCACCGGCTGCAGCAGATTCTGGATGTGGCCGCCGAGTATGGCCGCAAGGTTGCGTTCCTGGGACGCAGCATGAACAACGTCACCGAGATCGCGCATTCGCTCGGGTTGCTGAGCCTGCCCGATGGCATTTTGTTGCGCCCGCAAGACATCATGCAGGCCGATCCGAGCAAAGTAGTGGTGGTGGCGTCCGGCACGCAGGGCGAACCGATGTCGGCGCTCTCGCGCATCGCCGTGGACAATCACAAGAATCTGTCGGTGGAGCGTGGCGACACAGTGGTGCTGAGCGCGCGGATCATTCCTGGTAATGAAAAAGGAATTTACCGGATGATCAACCATTTCGCCAAGCGTGGCGCCGAGGTGATCTACGGCAGCATGAATCCGCCGGTGCATGTGTCGGGTCATGCCAGCGTGGAAGAGCTGCGCCTGGTATTGAATCTGCTACGGCCGCGATATTTTCTGCCCATCCACGGCGAGTATCGGCAGCTGGCTAAGCACGCCGCTCTGGCTTCGCATCTGCGAGGGGCGGGCCTGGAGGAAACGTTCACGCTCGAGACCGGCGAGACGCTGGAGATCGATCGCGCCGGGGCGCGCCGGGGCGAAAAGGTACAGGTGGGACGCGTGTGCATCGATTCGGGCACCATCGACGAAGTGGTGGAAGACATCGTGATTCGCGACCGCCGTCATCTTTCTGAAGACGGCTTCGTGCTACCCATCATCGCGATCAGCAAGAACTCGGGAAGGAATGAAACGCTGCCCGAGATCGTGAGTCGTGGCTTCATGTCCTTTGAAGATGGCTCCGATCTGTTGCAGAAAGCCAGACAGGTGGTGGCGCGGACGCTCGAATCGTCCAGCGAGGAAGAGCGTACCGATTGGGGCGTGATGCAGGAGAAGATTCGGGCGGACCTCAAACGGTTCTTAAGTAAAGAGACTTCACGACGTCCCTTAATCATGCCGGTGATTTTAGAGGTCTGAGCAGGAATTCAGAAGACAGAAGAAGGAATACAGGGGAGACGGGGAATACCAGGAATGCCGGGGTGCATGCTCGAGGATGCGTCGGGGTTTCGGGGTGAGGCGGCGCGAGTTTTAACGCCGGCGTCTGAAGCAGAGCTGCTCGATATCATCGCGGAGCGAGTGCCCATAACCATGGTTGGAGCGCGCACCGGCTTGACTGGCGGCTGCGTACCGCAAGGCGGTTGGGCGGTCTCACTCGAAAAATTCCGACGCCTCGAAGTCTGCCCTGGGCGCGCCATCGCCGGTCCAGGTGTCTCGCTGGATGAGCTCGAAACCGCGGCGGCGCGGACCGGCCAGTTCTACGCACCCGATCCGACCGAGCGTACCGCAAGCGTCGGAGGAACCATCGCCACCAACGCCAGCGGATCACGCAGCTTTCGTTATGGGGCTACCCGGCGGCATATTCTTCGCCTGCGTGTCGCACTCATGACGGGCAGGGTGCTCGATATATGCCGGGGCGACAAAGTGGATTTCGAGGTCCCCGAGCTTCCACTGCCTCACACCACCAAGAATACTGCCGGATATCCGCTGGCTCCGGGGATGGATTGGATTGATCTGATCGCTGGCAGCGAAGGCACGCTCGGAATGGTCACGGAGGCCGAGTTGCAGCTTTTGCCTGCGCCCGCCGATGTCCTGGCAGGCATCGTGTTCCTGATCAGCGACGGCGCGGCTGTGGATGTGGTGGACGCGTGGCGGCGTATCCCCGGCCTCCGCATGATCGAATACTTCGACGCCAATTCACTGGAATTGTTGCGGCCCCACTATCCGGAAATTCCCGCGCGTGCCGCTGCGGCGCTGCTGATCGAACAAGAAGACGGCGATATCGATTTCTGGGCCGACCATGCTCCTGAAGACAGTTGGTTCGCCGCGAGCGACCAGGACCGGGAACGTTTCCGCCGTTTCCGCCACGCACTTCCCGAATTAGTGAACGAGACCATGCGCCGGCGCGGATTTATGAAGCTTGGTTCCGACTATGCGGTTCCGCTGGCGCGCAATCGGGAGATGCTCGCGGTTTATCACGCGGAGTTAATGCAGCACGATTTGGAATACGTCATCTTTGGCCACATTGGCGATGCGCACGTTCACGTCAATATTCTTCCCAGGTCCCCAGCCGAGTTCGAAGCGGGCCAGCGTTTGATGCTCGATTTTGCGCGTCACGCGGTGAGTCTCGGCGGCACAGTCTCGGCTGAACACGGCCTCGGCAAACGGAAGGCGCATTTGCTCGCGTTGCAATATACGCCCGGGCAGATCCAGAGCATGCTGGACGTCAAGCGGCGCCTGGATCCGCAGTGGCTGCTGAACCAAGGCAATTTGTTTACGGTTGCAGAGTCAAAGTAGCCTTGCCCGCCGCTCCGCTATAGATCAACTCGAGCGATTTGATGTTCTCGGGCTTTCCGCGATAGGTGAAGAACAGCAGTCCGGCCTGAGGCAGAGGACGGTCGCCCTCTTGCATCGCGGCCTTTTGAACCTGTTGTTCCATCGCGCGGCGCAGCGGAAACGGCATCTTAGGCGGCGGGGGCGGTGCACTGTCATTTTGCCCCCCTCCTCCGGTGTTGAGGCTGGTGCTCGACTTCTTGGTTTCTTCCGTCTGTGGCGGTTGCCACTCGGGATCTTTGAGGGACTTGAAAACCAGTTCGTAGGGCTCGCTGGACAAGGCCACCTTCTTGCCATTGACGCGCAGCGAAAAATCTCCGCGCGCTAGCGTGGTTTGCCCTCCCGGAGGCCCGAAAAGCCCAGCTTCCACTACCACGTAATCCTCCGCGGAGAAAGTGTGTTCGGGCGTGGGAACGGAGTGGCCCATAAACTCGGCTGCTATGGTTACGGCGCCGGCTTGTCCTTGGGTCTGGTAGTCAGCGGGAGTCGCTCTGGGCGGCATTCCCTTTGCTTGACTTTCCTTGGTATTTTCCTCTTGCGCGGACACGCAGAAAACCGCGGCGGTCAAGATACCGACTAGCAACAGGTGGAGTCTCAACGGAGAGGCGAAACGCATTACTTTACAACCTAGCATAGTGACGAGGGCCCTGAACCGGCCCTGACGGCCGTTGGAGCTCAATACGGCGGTGCCTCCTTGGCCACGGGTTTTAAGACCAAATCGTGGAAATCGAAGCTGAAATCGGTGAGCGGAGAAACGGCTTTCATCTTCGCGCGATCGATTGTGCCGTCGGGATTGAGAGAGAAAGTGAGGTACGCATCGGCCAGAAGAGAACGATCGTTCCAGTGCGCGACAAAGGTATCCTGCTGCCAGTGCTCCAGCTTGCCGGTGAGCGCCGGCGTGTGAGTAAATCGGACGCCCAGCCCAATGCCTTGCTTTTCGATGACGATGTCGCCATACCAAGGGTCGCGGTAGCGCCCGGCATAGGAATCGAGCGGCAGCGAGGGCTTGGATGACGTATCGCGTTTGCCGGCGGCCTCGTACACCGTCTTTTCCGCTTCCGCCACCCGGCGTTTGCGAACGGTAGCGTAAGCCGTCACCCAATCTTTCGGCGGGGCGTCGAGATAATGATCCAGAACGGTGTTGGCGATGGATTGGAAGGCGCCGCCTTCCTCTTGATTGGTCAGCACAACGACGCCCACGTTCAGCTCGGGCAGCATGGCCACGATGCTAACCATTCCTTGTAAGCCGCCGGTGTGCCAGACCAGCAAGTGCCCGCGATAATCCTGCAATACTTCGCCCATCGCGTAGTCGATCAGATGCGCTTGGGCCTCGGCCAGTTCAGCGGAAGGCTCGGGGATAGGAAGTATCGTCAAGGGAGTCCAAAGAACGCGCGCCTGCTTCTCGCTGAAGAGCCGCTTTCCGTTGCCGAGGTCGCCCTTGTTGAGCAGCGCCAGCACCCAGCGGCTCATGTCGTCCACTGAAGAAACGATAGCGCCGGCCGGAGCGTTGTTGTCGAGCGGCTCGTGTTCCAAAGGCCGAAGCACACCGTCCACCAGAGCGTGTGGGGTCACTACATCCGTGGATGCGTCGATGTCGCGAATGCTGGTTTTGCTGTCGCGCATATTCAGCGGCGTAAAGAAGCGCTCGCGAATAAAATCGGCCCAGGGTTTTCCGGAAACCTGCCGGATCACCGCGCCGGCGGAGTTATAGAGGACGTTGTCGTAGGCGTAGGCGCTGCGAAAGCTGGTGGCCAGGGGAACGAAGCGCAGCCGGTAATTGATTTGATCCGCGGTGAAATCGCTGGCAGGCCAGAACATCAGGTCGCCGCCGCCTAACGGCAATCCGCTGCGATGGCACAGCAGATCCCGGATACGCATTTCACGACTGACGTACGCATCCGACATTTGGAAACCGGGCAGGCGGTCCACCACGCGGTCTTCCCAATCGAGCTTGCCTTCATCCACCAGCATGGACAGCGCGGCCGAAGTAAAGATCTTGCTGTTGGAGGCAATTCCAAATATGGTGTGAGACGTAACGGGCGTTGGGTTGCCGAGCCGCCGCGTACCATAGCCTTTTAATTCGACCACGTGGCCGTCTTTGACCACGGCAACGGCAATACCGGGAACGTTGAACTCCTTGCGCGCACGCTCCACCACGGTATCCAAATAGTCCTGCGCGAGCAGCGGAATCGCGACGAGAGAGCAGGCAAGTGCTGCGCGGACCGGAACGGGAAGGCGCATCGGGAGACCTCCAGGTTGCCAGATTATGAGTCTTCCAGACTAGCAAACCGCTCGTTGGCCTGGCGTGATAGCATGCCTAACGAATGGGACCGCAATCCGTCCGTACGGCGAGCCAATCACAATGGGTTCTGGAATTGTTAGCCCACGGAAGCGTTCACACGAGTGTGAACGCGGCACGCAGGAGTGCGTGCGCCACAATACGCGGGAATGTTCTAGGCGCCTGCTTGCTGCTGGCTTGTTTTGCGGCTCGCGCGAGCGCGGCCGACACCAAAGCGGCGCCGGGCGACTGGCCTTCCTACAACCACGACATGGCCAGCACGCGCTATTCGCCGCTGACGCAAATCAATGCGAAAAACGTGGCCACGTTGAAATCGGCTTGGACCTTTTCGCTCAAGAGCGAAGGGCCGGCGCCGCGCTTTGGCGGAGGAGGGTCGGAAGCGACGCCTATCGTGGTGAACGGAACCATGTACGTCACAGCGTCGGCTCGCGTGGTGGCGCTCGAAGCCGCCACTGGCAAGGAAGTGTGGAGCTACACGGTGACGAACGGCCGTCCGTCGACACGCGGTGTTGCGTATTGGCCGGGCGACAAGCAGAATCCGCCGCGCATCGTCTTCGCTTCAGGGCGCAATCTGATCGGGCTGAATGCTACCACCGGGAAGATCGATCCGGGCTTCGGTAAGGAAGGCATGGTCGACATGGCGGTGGGATACTCGGGGGTCCCGACCATCTTTCGGAATCTGGTGATGGTAGGTGCCAGTGTCCTAGAGCTGCCGGTGGGGGATCCAGGCGATACGCGCGCCTACGATGCTCGAACCGGCGCGAAGCTGTGGGATTTTCATACCGTGCCGCAGCCGGGTGAAGTGGGGCACGAAACGTGGCTCAACGATGGTTGGAAGGGCCGGTCGGGCACCAATGTTTGGGCCTGGCAAATGACGGTGGATGAGCAGCGCGGCATCCTTTACATGCCGATCGGCGGACCCGCTTCCAATTACTACGGGGGCGATCGGCCGGGCGCCAATCTTTTCGGCAATTCCGTCGTTGCAGTGGACGCCGAAACCGGGAAGCTCAAATGGTATTTCCAAACCGTCCATCATGATTTGTGGGATTACGATTCACCGCCGGCGCCGGTGCTGCTCGACATTGCGGTGAACGGCAAGAAGATTCCAGCCATCGCGCAGATCGGCAAGACTGGCTGGATGTTCATTCTGGATCGCACCAATGGCAAGCCCGTATTTGGCGTGGAGGAGCACAAGGTGGCCGCGGGCGATGTGCCGGGCGAGTGGTATTCGCCCACGCAACCGTTCCCATTGAAGCCGCCGCCGCTGGCGCGCATGGACTACAAACCCGAAGACCTGGTCACGGCCCAAGACACCACACCCGAACATGCCGCTGCTTGCAAGGCGCTGGTGGAGAGGAGCGGCGGGTTCTACAATGCGGGTCCATTCACGCCGTTTCTGCTGCAGGAACCCGGCAAGCCGCCGAGATCGACGATTATTTTTCCGGGCGCGACAGGCGGCACCAACTGGGGCGGAATGGCCGTGGATCCCAAGGCCGGATTCATCTTCGCCTACACACACGACCAGGGCCAGGTGGGCTGGACGGAGAAGAAAAAACCGGGCGTAGAATACTCGTTCGACGAGCACGGTTCCCCGCTCGAATATACGCGCGCCGGCGTGGATGGTCCGGGACCGTTTCACACCTTCACGGCGCCTATAAAAGAAGGCTCGAAGGTCACCTGGCCCTGCCAGAAACCGCCCTGGGGCCGTCTGACGGCGGTGAACGCGAACACCGGTGAGTTCGCCTGGCAGGTGCCGTTCGGAATCACCGAAGACTTGGGGGCGGAGAAGCAGAATACCGGACGAAGCGGAGGGTTCGCCGGTCCCACGGCAACCGCGGGCGGCTTGGTTTTCGCGGGAATCGTCAGTGACAATCGCTTCCGCGCGATGGATTCAAAGACCGGCAATGAACTGTGGTCGGCGAAGCTGGACGCGACGGCGAATGCGGATCCAATGACTTACCAAGGCAAGGACGGAAAACAATACGTGGCGATCGTGTCGGGGCTGACGCTGAACGTGTTCACGCTTCCCTAGCATTGTACAATCGTTCCTAATCATGCCTGTTTCCGCCGGAACGCGCATCGGAGCGTTTGAGATTCTTGCGCCTCTCGGCGCGGGCGGCATGGGCGAGGTCTACCGCGCAAGCGATACCAAACTGGGTCGCGAAGTCGCGATCAAGGTTTTGCCGCAATCCGTCGCGCACGATCCGGAGCGATTGGCCCGCTTTGAGCGCGAGGCTAAAGTGCTGGCGTCGCTGAATCACCCCAACATCGCGCACATCTATGGTGTAGAAGACGGCGCGCTGGTGATGGAACTGGTGGAGGGCGACGAGCCGCGCGGCCCGTTGGAATGGGACCAAGCCTGGAAGATCGCGTCTCAGATCGCAGATGCGCTGGAATACGCGCACGAGCGCGGTGTCATCCATCGCGACCTCAAGCCGGCGAACATTCTGGTGACGCCGGAAGGCACGGTCAAGCTGCTCGACTTCGGTCTGGCCAAGGCGATCGAGGATCGAGCTGAGTTCGTTGCCGATCCCGGTAACTCGCCTACGTTTACTATTGGAGCCACCAGCGCGGGAATGATTCTGGGCACCGCCGCTTATATGGCGCCGGAGCAAGCGCGGGGCAAGGCCGCCGACCGGCGTTGTGACATCTGGTCCTTTGGAGCGACTCTCTTTGAGCTGGTGAGCGGCAAGCGAGCTTTCCCGGGCGACTCGGCGACCGAAACGCTCGCGATGGTCTTGAAGGTGGATCCGGATTGGACCGCGCTGCCCGCCAGAACACCCGCTCCCGCGCGACGGCTGATCGAATACTGCCTGAAGAAGGAGCGAAGCGAGAGGCTGCAAGCGATCGGCGACGCACGGCTGCTGCTTTTGGCTCCGCCGGAAACGCCGCGCTCCGACAGTACGCGCATCGCCGGCTGGCAATACTGGGCGCTCGCTTCGGTTCTTGCAAGTGCCGCAGCTTGGGGATGGCTACGCCCGCAGCCGAAAGCCCCTCTGGCTAAGAGCTTCACTCTGACCATTGTGCCGCCGAAAGGAACAGACCTGCCGTCCACTGGGAGCGATATCGGGGTACCCCAGGTCTCTCCCGATGGCGCGTATGTGCTGGAAGGCAGGTTGTTGCGTAATCTCCGCTTTCTCCGGATGGAACCGATGCCGAGCCTGGCCGGACTGAGCAATCAGCCCTTTTGGTCCGCTGATTCGAAATGGGTGGCATTTCCGTCTGCCGGACGTCAACTTCTGAGAGTGCGCTTACCCGATGGACCCCCTGAAGTGATGGCTCAGCCCCCAGGACAATACCGTGGTGGCTCCTGGGCCCAGGATGGCACCATCCTTATAGCTGCTGCCCAGAGCTTGTATGTGCTTCCCCCCGGAGGTGCGCTTTCAAGGGTGGAGGTTCCCGGATTGAGGGATGGTAGATTCTTGTACCCGGAGTTCCTGCCGGACAGTCCCGATTTCCTATTTGCGTTTCGACCTGATGGAGATGCGGAGGCGAGAATCTTCCTTGCGAGGCTACGGAACAGCGAGGTCGTCAGCCTTGTGAAGATCATGCAGAACATGACTGCAGCACACTATACGTCCTCGGGTGGTGGACGTATTCTCTTTGTCCGGAACGACAACCTCTACTCCCAAAGGCTGAACTTGAAAGAACGAAAGCTGGAAGGAGATTCTGAGCTGGTCCAGTCGGCTGTAGCCTCGGCTCCAGGAGTCGGCAGCGCCGACTTCTCGGTCTCCCGATCTGGCTTAGTGGCCTGGCGCCCAGGAGCGCAAGCCCTCTCTCAGGTGGTCGTGTTCGATCGGCAGGGGAAGCGGGTCGGAACGTTCGGCCCTCCGAACGACTTCAACTACCTGCGGCTGTCGCCCGATGAAACACATTTGCTGGCACACTCCAACGACAGTGGATCTCAACTCCTGGAACGCGACCAGCCCGGGATGTTCGGTCTAGAGGAAGTCGCCTGGTTGGTCTGGTCCCCAGACGGTTCACGTCTCCTCGGTTCCCGGGGTTCACACATCGTCGAGCGATCGGTGAGTGGCGTGGGAAGCGTCCACACACTGACCGAGGCCCCCAACATCAACTTTCTCGAAGACATTTCCCCGGACGGCAAGGCAATACTCTATAGCTCCAATAGCCCCGGCGATCGGTCCGTCTTCGCGATCCGCCTGGACGGCGGGCGAGGAGCGCGATCAATCCCAATTGTTCAGACCGGCGAGCAGATCCTGAACGTCCGCTTCTCTCCCGACGGGCGATGGATTGTTTACAACGCCGAATCAGCAGGAGGCGCTCGATTGGGAGTTTTTGTGCAGCCCTTTCCCGGGCCTGGATTGCGAAGGCAGTTGTCGAGCACTGGTGATTTTCCCGTTTGGCGCAAGGATGGAAAAGAGATTCTCTATGTTGATCCAAAACCCGACCGGATCTCGGCGATCCCGGTAAGCGAACTCAGCGGTGACGTGCGTTTTGGGCCGCCCGCTGTGCTGTTTGCGGTCCCGCCAACGATGAACTGGGTGGTTGGCAGGAACCCGATGGCGGTAACACACGATGGATCACGCATCATGATCCCTCTAGCCCTCCCACAGCCCGAGGACTCGAACGTGATCCACATCAGGTCCGGTTGGTTCGAGACGCACTAGTTCGAGACCACTACTTCGAAACCGGGGAATCGCTTGATATAATGCTCTTGTAGTGCCTCCACCGGGCCGTGGAGAAACGATCCTAGGAGATTCGCGTACCACAACCCGGAGGTAGTTCTCGAATGCACCCACACCGTCTCGTCACCATTGTCTTAATAGCCTTGTCCAGCGCGCTGATGGCCGCTCCCCCCGGCGCTCCTCCTTCGGCGCAACCACAAACTTTGCCGCGCACTGCCGACGGCAAGCCCAACTTCGACGGCATCTGGCAGGCCTCCAGCACTGCCGGGGCCGACCTTGAGGATCACGTTGCGAGCCTCAACATGCTGGCCGGACGGTCGGTTGTGGCGGGCGGGGAAATCCCCTATCAGCCGTGGGCCGCTAAGCAGAAGGCCGAGAACTTTCGCAATCGGCTGACCGCCGATCCGTTTTCAAAGTGTTTTATGCCGGGCGTCCCGCGAGTGATGTATCTGGACTTCCCGTTTCAGATCTTTCAGACGCCCAAGCTCATCGGGATGGCCTTCGAGTGGGAGTTGGACTATCGCCTGATCTACACCGACGGCACTCCGCATCCCACAGACGCCGATTTCTGGATGGGCGATTCACGCGGCCACTGGGAGGGCGACACCCTGGTTGTGGACGTCGGCAACATCAACGACAAAACCTGGTTCGACATGGCGGGCGATTTTCACAGCGACGCGCTGCATGTAGTGGAACGCTACCGTATGACGGACCGCGACACGATTCAGTACGAAGCCACTATGCAGGATTCGAAGGTATTCAGTAAGCCCTGGACCATCAACCTGGCCTTGCGCAGGCGTTTGGATCGGGACCGGCTTTTCGAATACTCCTGCCAGTCTGAAGTGGAAGAGGTGAATGGCGCGTTCACGCGGGAGGATCGAACATGGTACCCCGGCAACGCGCCCACGCCGGCATTTAGTGTAGCCGTGGCGCCGCGTGTGCCACCAGCGGCGGAAACAGTGCCGAACCTTCGCCGAACCTCTGACGGCAAGCCGGACTTGCAGGGCTTTTATGAATCCCAGTCCAGAGGCGCGAACCAGGTATTGGAAGGGAAAGCTCCCAGCGGCAAAAACCTGATCGTCGATCCGCCCAGCGGGAAACTGCCGATGAAGCCCTGGGCCGTGGCGGAGAAGGCCAGCCGAGACTTGACTGAACGGGGCTATGACGACCCCACGGCGCATTGTTTCCCCCAAGGCGTCCCGCGCTCGATGTACGTTCCGGAAGGGATTGAGCTTATTCAAACACCGGATTACGTCGCCCTTATGTTCGAGCGCACGTCATGGCGCATTGTGCCGCTGGATAATCGCCCGCATCTTCCGGACAACTTGCGCCTGTGGCAGGGCGATTCGGTGGGACATTGGGAGGGTGACACGCTGGTGGTGGACACCACGAATCTCAACGGCAAGACCTGGCTGGGTGAGGGCGGCGAGGTGATCAGCTACGCGGCACATGTGGTGGAACGTTTCACTCCGTCAGGTCCGGACAGCCTCAGCTACGAGGCCACCGTCAGCGATCCGGTGGTGTATACGCAGCCCTGGACGATCGCATTTCCCATGGCTCGCGAAAAGTTCCAGATGATCGAGGCGGCGTGTCATGAGGAAGAACATGACCTCCCGCACTTGAAAGCTCTCAAGGATGCCGCGGCGGCGAAAAAGAAATAGCGCCATCCGCCGAAAATGAGTTTCCTCGATAACTTAGAAAACAATCTCAAGGCGCTGGAATCGCGGGAGCAGAAGGACCCGGAAGCTCTGGCGCGCGAAGCTGCGGCGCGCGAGGCCAACCGATCGCTGGCTCTCGCCATCGCGCCGTACTCGGAAGCCTTGCGCAACGGACCCTTTAAAGATGGCCTGCTGACGGCCTGCCGTGAACTGGGTCACCGCCGGAGAATGCTGGTGCGGCCGGTTTGGGTGGAATCGATGCTGCGCCTGGAGGCGGGGACCAAAAGGTTAGAATTGCGCCCAACGCCGACGGGAGTGCTTGCCGTTACGTTCATCAATGGCCAGGAGCACGAGAGCACGCCAATCGATTTATTAAGCGATCCGGTAAAGCTGGCAGTGAAGTGGCTTGATACCCCGCACGAGCCACAGTAGTTCGCCGTTGTTCTCCCCCGACGCATAATGTAAGCAGACGCGATTATGCCGAGGAACTGGGTGTTCTCTCTCCTGACCTTCTTTTTCGTCTCGTTTTTCGGATTACCGGAGACGCGTGCTCAGCGCGTTTACTAGCGCGGTCCTGACCTCATGCTTGAAGACGAACAAGGGCGATTGAGTTCGCTGGGACCGGGATTCAGTTCCGTTCCAATTTCAGACCACATGTTTCTGCTCATTCGCGGTAGGGAGATGGTGTACGGCGAGGAGCCAAGTTGCGATCACCCAGCGGTTAGGAACCGGGTGGTGCTCTATGACACAAGGACGAATAAGGAGTCGTTGCTCTTTGACAAGCCGCTTTCGGACCGGATCATGGGGCGCCACGACGCCATCTGTGTGTATGAACACGCGGACCTGTCTCCGTCCGGGTCCACCTTATACATTGTGAGTCCATTCTACGCGACATCCGGTTGCCTCGCGATCATCGATCTGCCCACAGGTGGGGTTAGATATATTCCTGGAGCGATGGATGTTTTCGTGATTCGGGGAGGGCCGAACTCGGGAGACCTGATTTACAGCAGGCGTTTACCACAGCCCACTGATATCGGGTACTACTATCCGTACATTCACGCTCGGCCTGACGGATCGCAGGTCGCGATTATTTCAAACGAAGCTCTCGCTCTGGTCGGGGGAAACGCACCGGCTCCGATTCTACGAGCCTACTTGCGAGGCATTCAGGGTCGCATCTTTGTGCAAGGCGAATGGGTTCCTTAAGCAGATCGCATTCTAGCGAGCGCTCAAAGTGGAGGGCTGTGCTTCCGAGCTGACGAAAAGGCGTGCGCGTTAGGTTTACTGCCCTGGCCATTTCCACTGCGCGGGTGTGGTCGGCTTGAATGGGGGACGATGCTTGCGCCGTGTTCCCTTGGCTTCCTGCACTGCGTCGCGTGCTGACGCGAATGCCAAGATTTCCGCGCGTGTAATGGTGTAGCTCAGAAACGGAATCGTATCGGCGCCAGGCAAGGCCAAGGCCGATTGCAGAATCCCCAGGCACAGCGCCGGAGCCTCTTGAATCCGGATGCGATGTTCCGCCAGGACCGTCATGTCCAATTTGAGGAGGAACTCCAGGTTCTTGACGAGTCTGGTGGGGCGCTCGCTGGGAAGCACGCCGTCAAAACGGTAACTGCGGATGTTCGCGCGCTGGTTAAAACCTTTGTAGAGGAGCTGCATGGATACCGCACCTTCCAGCGGCAGGACGGACGCGCCAAGCTCACAGGCCAACTGACATGGAAACGTCCAAATCGGAAACTTGAAATGGCACCTGGCCGCTGGCTCCGGCGTTTGCCGGCCATGAAACGGCCAGATCCGAAACTGTTGATGCTCGGTTTACGCCAGGGTCACTTGCTCGGCTTGCAGCCCCTTGGGACCGCGCTTCACGATGAAGGACACGCGCGCGCCCTCATCGAGCGTGCGATACCCGCTGGCTTCGATGGCCGAGAAATGCACGAACACATCTTCGCCGTTGTCCCGCTGGATAAATCCAAAGCCTTTTCCGGCGTTAAACCACTTTACTGTACCTGTCTCTTTCACATTCTCTCCTTGTTGCTATTTTGTTGATGGTAATTGAAGCGCGAATGGCGCTCAAATGGACTGTGACGCGCCGCTCTCCTCCGATTGCGCCGCATCCTCCGATGATAGTTGCTCGGCCAGTGTGCCTTCGTCACTATCGGGAGACTCTTTTGGTAGCTGCTTGCGCTCTAGGCGCCGGGCTAGCTTTTCCCTATGCTTCTCAGCACGGGCGACTTCCTTTTGACGTTTTTTGAATGTGTCGCCTGACCGGCCAGCCATGGGATCCTCCTAAAAACATTGTGGTCCTATAGGACCTTGCTCATTGGACCATATTCGTCGTGGGAACGAAAAGGGGTGCCTACCAGCGGCGCTCGCGCCGGTCGCCGCCGCCTCCGCCTCGCCGAGGACTGTCGGTCTTGGGCCGGGCTTCGTTGACGTTGATGGCGCGGCCACCCAGGTTGGTGCCGTTCAGGCCTTCGATTGCGCGATCGGCTTCCGCCGAATCGCTCATCTCTACAAATGCGAAACCGCGTGAGCGCCCGGTGTCGCGGTCAGTCATCAAACTGACGCGCTCCACGGCGCCGTACGCCTCAAACGCGCTGCGAATACTTTCCTCGGTAGCGCCGAAATCCAAATTTCCTACAAACACTTTTTTCATAACTCATCCTTCAAACGTAAACTGACAACCTGGCAAACTTAAACTGACAGACCTAGCGGATACATTTGATTGCGGGCTTTGCGAGGAGCACGGTGCGTTGCGGCCAAGCGTGGGCGGGACGATCAAACTGGAGTTTAGTATAGCACGCCAATTGGACCTGGGAGGTCCGTGCGGCCATTAGCAAGCCACTGGGAGCCGGGTTTCCGGTAACATAAAGTTTTCCCTCAAACATGTTCCGTTTCGAAACTGCCGGTGAGTCGCATGGAGAGTGCCTGGTCGCAACCCTTACGGGGCTGCCCGCGGGAATCCCAATTTCCCTGGAGGCCGTAAATCGTGAACTATGGCGCCGGCAACAAGGCTATGGCCGGGGCGGGCGCATGAAGATCGAAACAGATCGTGCCGAGATTGTCGCGGGAGTGCGGCACTCCAAGACCATCGGAGCGCCCATCGCGATCATCATCCAAAACAAAGACTGGAAGAATTGGATGGATGCACTGCCCGTGGAAGGTTCCGACCACGATCCGCAAAAGCACAAGCCCGTTTCGCGGCCTCGTCCGGGACACGCCGATCTGGCCGGCAGCCTGAAATACAATTTCCCCGATGCCCGATATATTCTGGAACGCGCCAGCGCGCGGGAGACCACGGCGCGCGTAGCGGTGGGCGCCATCGCCAAGGCTTTGCTCGGACAATTTGGCATTACGGTGCTGAGCCACGTGATCGGCGTCGGCGAAGCGTGTTTAGGCCGCGCGGCGGAATGGGAGGAATTGGTCGCACTCAGCCGGAAAGAAGCGGTTCTGCTGGGCTGCGTGGATGCTGCAGCCGAAGCGCGCATGAAGGAAGTTGTCGACCAGGCCTATCGGACCGGCGACACGGTGGGGGGCGTCTTCGAAGTCGTCGCGCACGGAGCGCCTCCCGGCCTTGGCTCACACGTCACCTGGGATTCGCGGCTGGACGGGCGTCTCGCACAAGCCATCGTGTCGATGCAGGCCGTCAAAGGTGTGGAGATCGGATTCGCGGCTGAAGGCGCGGCAGCGTTCGGTTCGCGTGTCCAGGATACCATTCACTACAATCGCGAGGAGCGCCACTTCACTCGGGGAGCCAACCGCGCGGGAGGTTTGGAAGGCGGCATGACCAACGGCCAGGATGTCGTGGTTCGCGGTCTGCTGAAGCCCATCTCCACGCTGCGGCGTCCGCTCGAATCGGTCGATTTAACCACGCGTGAGCCTGCGCTGGCAGCCTATGAGCGCAGCGACGTGTGTGTTGTGCCGGCTGCTGGCGTAATTGGCGAGGCGATGGTATCCATCGTTTTGGCGCAGGCGTTCTTGGAAAAGTTTGGCGGCGATTCACTCGACGAAACCCGCCGCAATTTCGACGGCTACAGGGAGCAGGTTAGAAACTACTGATGACGTATTCGATCGTTTTGTACGGCGAGCAGGTCCTCGAAAGGCAAGCTGCTGCCGTGACCGAATTTGATACGCCGGAATTGAACAAGCTGATTGAGGACATGTTCGAATCCATGTACGCCGCCAAAGGCGTTGGCCTGGCTGCGCCGCAGATCGGGATCGCGCAGCGCATCGCGGTGATCGATCTTTCGGTAGCCGAAGATCCCGCGCAGAGAATCGTGCTGATCAATCCCGAGGTCATTCGCAAGGAAGAATTTCAGACCGGCGAAGAGGGCTGCCTCAGCCTGCCTGGATTTCGGGAACATGTGACGCGTCCCAAGAGCGTCACGGTGCGTGCGCAAAACATCAAAGGCGAATGGTTCGAAATGAACGGCGAAGAGCTGCTGGCACGCGCATTTTGCCATGAGATCGACCACCTGAATGGCCGCCTGTACATCAGCCACGTGAGCGCCCTCAAGCGCGACTTAATTCGGCGCAAAGTGCGCAAGTTAGTGAAAGCTGGAGAATGGTCCTGATTTTTATGGGCACGCCGGCGTTTGCGGTTCCCACACTGGAACGTGTCATCGAAGCGGGCCATCGCGTATCGGCAGTGTTCACGCAACCAGACCGCCCCAAGGGTCGCGGCGGCAAAATGGCCGCATCGCCGGTGAAAGAAGCCGCTCTGCGCCTTGGATTGCCGGTGCACCAGCCCGAACGCATCCGGCATCCGGAGGTGGTCGAGCAATTGAAGCAGATGAAGCCGGACGCCATGATCGTGGTCGGTTACGGCCAGATTGTTCCGCAGGCGATCATCGATATTCCGCCGCGCGGCATCATCAATGTCCACGCATCGTTATTGCCGAAGTATCGTGGAGCCGCCCCCATCCAGTGGGCCGTCGCTAATGGAGAGACACGCACGGGCGTGACAACCATGAGGATTGATGCGGGGCTCGATACCGGCGACATGCTGCTCAAGTGGGAGACCGAAATCGGGCCGGAAGAAGATGCCTTGGAACTCGGGACTCGCCTCGCCGGGGCTGGCGCTCAGCTTCTGGTCGAAACGCTGCGCGACGATCCCGCGCCGGTGAAACAGGATCCCGAGCAAGCCACTTATGCGCCCATCCTCAAGAAGGAGGACGGCGAGGTCGATTGGAATTGGCCTGCGTCCAAAATCTTCAATCGATCGCGCGGGTTGCTGCCGTGGCCCGGCGCTTATAGCTTTTTTCGCGGGCAGATGTTTCACATCTGGGAGGCGCGCGTTTCAAGCGATGCCTTGCAAGGCGAGCCAGGTCTCATGTCGGCGATGGGGAAAAGACTATTGGTGGCCTGCGGCGAGCGGACCGAGTTGGAACTGATGGAGGTTCAAGTGGAGGGACGCAAGCGAATGTCCGCTGCCGCTTTTATGAACGGGCATCATTTGAAAGACGACGAAATGTTGGGGGTAAAGGTGGCGTGAAGTTACCGCTGGGCTATCGATATTCGGCCGTGTACGCTGGAATCCGCAAAGTGAAGAAGGACGATCTCGCGCTGATTGTTCCCGACGTTCCGGCATCGGGCGCAGCCGTCTTCACGCAGAATCGCGTGCAAGCCGCCCCGGTACGGATCGCGCGCTGGAACCTGACCAAATCCCGTGGGCTGGTGAGCGCGGTGCTCATCAACGCCGGAAACGCGAATTGCGCCACCAGGACCGGCGATCGCGTGGCATTGGCCTGCTGCGATGCTGTCGCCAATCAGCTCCACGTCCCGCCGACGCAAGTGTTTCCGGCTTCTACCGGCGTAATCGGCGTGGAATTGGATGCGCATCTGATCGTCAGCGCATTGCCGGGCTTGATCACTGGCCTTGCGCCCAATCGGTTTGAAGATGCCGCGCGCGCCATTCTCACTACCGACCTGGTAATGAAAACCGCGCATCAACAAGTGCGTCTGAAAAAAGGCGCAATCCAGATCGCTGGGATGACCAAGGGCTCCGGCATGATCTATCCCAATATGGCGACCACGCTGGGGTTCGTGATGATGGACGCGGCGCTTCCGCCTTCTGCGTTGGCTGCGATGCTAGCGGCCGCGGTGGAGCGCAGCTATAACCGCATCAGCGTGGATGGCGATACGTCGACCAACGATACGATGCTGGTGCTCGCTAACGGAGCATCCGGGATTCAACCCAATCAGAGAGAAAGCAAGAAAGTGGAAGAGGCGCTCACGCATGTGATGGAGGACCTGGCGCGGCAGATCGTGCGCGATGGCGAGGGCGCGCGCAAGCTGGTGACCATCGATGTGACAGGGGCTGCAAACGAAGAGACCGCTACGCGCATCGCGCGCAGCATCGCGAATTCGCCCCTGGTGAAGACTGCGATTGCGGGTTCCGATCCAAACTGGGGCCGCATCATTTCGGCCGCCGGTAATGCAGGCGTGCCGCTGGATCCGTCGAAGGTGGACATCGATCTGCAAGGCGTACCCGTCTGCCGGGGCGGACTAGCCGCTGAGTTTTCGGAGAGCGAATTAAAGAAAAAACTCGACGAGCCCGATTGTTCCATTCGATTCGCGATCAACGGCCGGGCCAAAGGAAGCGCGCGTTTCTGGACGTGCGATCTCACCGAGAAGTACATTGAGATTAATGCGAGCTATCGTACGTAGTATTGCCCTGGCAAGTATCGTGGCCGCATTGGCTTGCGCCGATGCCCACGACGACGTGCTGGAAGTGGTCACCTCCATGGCGGGCGCGCTCTCCGACACCGGCGATGACACGAGTTCGCACTCCCCCAGCGTCTCCAGGTTCATGTCCGTTTTCAGCAAAGACATGCCGGACCACGATACGCTCGAAAAGAATGTGACCGCGCTAGTAAATAATGCCGATGTCTCTTCTTCCATTCAGCCATTGACCGAAGACGGGAACGACCAGACGTACAAGATCGACCTGGATTGGCTTCTGGAAATCCGAAGTCTGGAGGCGGACGGACCGCTGGTGCGGCGGCGTGAAGTGGTGCATTGCGAACTGCGCAAGGAAGACGCCGGCAAGAATAAGAAGCGCTGGAAGATCGTGGCCCTCAAGCCGATCGATTTCTTTGTACCCGCCAGTCTAGGCAAGTAATGACGCGGTGCGCTGGTTTGTTGCTAGCCGCCGCCACGTTGCTCAGCGCACAACCCAACCTGATGCCGTGGCCGGCGAAGGTCGAAGTGGGGCAGGGAACTCTCACGCTGGGACCGGCTAGCCGCGTCTCGATCACCGGGTACTCGGAAGCGCGCTTAGAAAGAGCCGCTCGCCAGTTTGGGGAAATTGCTACGCCAGGATCGCCGGCTCTGCTGATCATTCAGTGCGATCGCGCGTCAGAGCCGGTCCAGCAGCTCGCTGAAGATGAGAGCTATCGCCTCCAAGTCACGTCACAGCAGGCGCGTCTTAGCGCCGCGAATCCGCTGGGTGTACTGCGCGGCCTCGAAACATTTCGACAGCTCATTGTCTCTACCCCTGAAGGTCTCCAGGCGCCGGCCGTTGACATTCAAGACCATCCTCGCTTCCCCTGGCGCGGCCTGCATCTGGACGTCTCGCGGCATTGGATGCCCATCGAAGTGGTTAAACGCACTCTGGACGGCATGGCTGCGGTGAAGTTGAACGTCTTCCATTGGCACCTTTCTGACGACCAGGGTTTTCGCGTCGAGAGCAAACGCTTTCCCAAGCTGCAGCAGCTAGGCTCGGACGGTTTTTATTACACGCAGGACCAGGTTCGGGAGGTGATCGCGTATGCCAGGGATCGCGGCATCCGCGTAGTCCCGGAGTTCGATGTGCCCGGCCACACCACCAGTTGGCTGGTGGGCTATCCGGAGCTTGCCAGTGCTCCGGGACCCTACAAAATCGAACGACAGTGGGGTGTGTTCGATCCCACCATGGACCCGACGCGGGATTCCACCTATCAATTTCTCGACGATTTCTTCGGCGAGATGGCTTCGCTTTTTCCCGATCCGATCTTCCACATCGGCGGCGATGAGGTCACCGGCAAGCAATGGGCAAGCAGCGCGCACATTCGCGCGTTCATGCGCAAGAATCGGCTGAAGAGCACTGCGGATCTACAGGCTTATTTCAACAGGCGTCTGCAAAAAATAGTGGCGAAGCATGGAAAGAGAATGGAGGGATGGGACGAGATTCTCGATCCTGATCTTCCCAAGGACATCGTCATTCAATCCTGGCGCGGCCGCAAATCGCTGGCCGACGCCGCGCGCCACGGTTTCTCCGGCATTCTGTCGGCCGGCTACTACCTGGATCACATGGAACCAGCCTCCACGCTCTATGCAGTGGACCCGATGGATAACGCCGTCGCCCAGCTCAGCGTTGAGGAGCAAGCTCGGATCTTAGGCGGAGAAGTCGCGATGTGGGGCGAGTTCGTGAGCCCGGAAAATATTGACTCCCGCATCTGGCCTCGCGCGGCTGCGGTTGCCGAGCGCCTCTGGTCGCCGCGGGAGGTGAAGGACGTGCCCTCGATGTATCGGCGCCTGGATCAGGTAAGCGGCGAGCTCGATCGCCTGGGTTTGACGCATCGCGCGAGTTTCATTCCGATGTTGGAACGGCTGGCTGCGGGCGAGCCAGTGGGACCCCTCAAGACGCTGGCCGAGGTGGTAGAGCCTGCCACTTTTGGCCAGCGCATCCGCACACACAAATACTCGCAACTCACGCCGCTCAATCGCCTGGTGGACGCGGCTCGGCCGGAGAGCGACACCGCTCGAGAATTCGCGACCATGATCGATCGAATGGATCGCGTGCAATTACGAATCTGGCTCAATCGATGGCGCGACAACAACGTGCCGGGCGAGCCGGCATCGGAGGTGCTTCGCCGCGTGAGCGGGATCGGTCTTGAGGCCCTCGGTTACCTAGACCGCAACCAGCGCCCGCCCGACACCTGGCTCGCACAGCAACGAGCCTTTCTCGAAACGCTCAAGAAACCGGTAGGTGAATTGCGGATCGCCATCGCACCGTCGATCGAAAGGCTGGTTAGCGCTGCTGCGTCGCAGCCCTGACACCTTTGAGCGCCTGTTCCACTGAAACATGGTTCACCTCGAGCGTTTGCCCCAACACTTGATCCAGCCCGATGCGCGCGCGGCTATAAGCGGACAATGTGCCTACCTCAGTTTCCTGCGCGGCCACCAACGCAACCTGAGCGAGTTCCACGTCGCTGATGGTTGCCGCGCCGAACGAAAACGACTGTTGCGATTTCTCCAGCAGCTCTTCGAGAAGCTTGCGCGAATCCGCGGCTTGTGAGTACCGGGCCCGCGCCTGCCGCAACGCCACCACTTGATTGGAAATGTCCACAACCAATTGGTTCTGATTGCGGCGCTCCACCAGATCGCTCTGCCGCAACTGAAGCTGCTCAATGCCGTAGTCTCCCTGCGCGACGCGGTTTTTTATAGTGCCTGCAAACAAAGCGCCCGCGCTGCGGGTTGGGAAGTTATCACGGAACACCTGGCCCAACGCGTTCCCGAGTCCGCCCTCGTAGTACGGCTCGGCCGACGGGCCGGAGCTGGGCGGCGTCGCGGTGCCTGAAAGACCTCTCGCGCTGATTGCGGCGAAAGCTTGCAGGCTGGGCAGTACGCCATTGGCCGTTCCCAACGCTGAGATCTCGGCCGATTCGTCGTTGATCTTGGCCAGCGCAATGTCCGGGCGATTTGCAATTGCCTTCGCCACCAGCTCGCGCAGTGGAGGCAGGTTGTCTTGCTCGGGAACCTGGATGCGATCGAGCGTAACCACCTGGGCAGCATCTAACAAAGGATCTTCCAGTCCAGTGCGGCTAATTGCGTTCTTCAACAGATTCTCCTGTTGTTGCGCCGTAGCTTGAGCGATAGCTAGCAACTGCTTGCTGTTCGAGAGACCGGATTGCGCACGCGACGCTTCGAATCGCGGAACTACGCCCAGTTCGATCTGCTGGCGCGTGTCGTCGTAGAACTTCTGGGATTGATCCACGGCACGCTGCCGAACGGTAAGATCGTCGTTGTCAGTCACCAGGTCCCAATACAGGTTGGAAACGCTCGCAACAATATTGAGTAGTTGTGATCGAAACGCTTCCTGTGCGCCCTGTACATTCTTCCGAGCCACACTGATAAACCGGCCGTTTACGCCGGCGCCGAAGCCGCTCAGCAGATTGTGGCGAAGGTAAATCTGCACTTGCGGAGCCACCGACGGATTCAAATAGTCGGTGGGCGCATTCTGTTTCAAGTAGGATTCATTCGCGCTCACCTGAACGTAACCGCCGCTCAAGAATCCCTCCTGCACAAAAGAATCGATCACGTGTTGAGAGCTGATCAATGCAGTGGTTTGGCTCACGATAGGCAGCGGCTGCGGGCTGGATGTGTGGGAGAAGTCCGTCGCATTCTGAAGAACCGGGTCCAGGTTCTGCGTGACCGGCCCAATCTGCGAAATGGTGGCACCGGTGCTTCCGCCTCCCCCTCCGGTGTTCGTGGATGCCAAGCCAGCCGCGACTTCGCTGCCGAGCACGCCCTGACCGCTGGTAGCTTGATTCACCAACGAGCTCCCGTTGGTGACGCCTCGCAGTGGTCCACCGCCCTGCGCCCGTTGCAGCGCCCAATCCGCATTCAACGGCCCATACCGATCCACCTCCAGATCGAGGTTGTTCTCGATCGCCAGGGCGATTGCGTCTTGCACTGTCAGGTACAGGTGGCCGGCCCGAATCAGAGCATGCAGATGGTCCGAGTTACGCAAGTTCACGGGCGGAATCGAGGCTGCCCGGTAACTTCGAATCAGCAGCTGCCCTTGCGGCTTCTCCACGCTTTGCGGCGGTTCTTGAGCGCGGCACACCAGACTGATAACGGCGAGAACGGAAATTGTTTTGTGAAGCATCATGTCGAACGCCCGTTTTCTCACGGCCGCGCCTCCTTAGCTGACGCCGGGATCGCAGACTCCCTGGCTACCTGGCCCGCCGAGGCTTCTTCCATCGAAATGTTGTTCACCTCCAAGGTTTGCCCCACTGCTTCATCGAATGCCACTTTCGCGTGCGTGTAATTCGCCATCGACTGCACCTCGGCGCTTTGATCGGCCGCCAGATCACGCTGCGCCTGCACCACCGTCGCAATGGTCGATTCACCGAAGCGGAAGCGGTTTTGTTCGGCCTCCAACGTTTGCTGCCCCAGTGACCGGGTAGCCACTGCCGTCTCGTAGCGCGCGCGCGCCTGCTGCAATCCAATCACGGCATTCTTCACGTCCACGCGAACCTGGGCCATGGATTTTTGAAACTGCAGCTGGCTCTGCCGCAACAGGAGCTGATCGGCCACGTAATCGGCCTGCGCCACGCGATTGCGGAGCGGAATGTTCAAAGAGAATCCCGCCGAGTAGTTGGGAAAATCGCGGCCGAAGATTTGACCCAACAGATTCCCATAGCCGCCCACGAATCCCGGTGGCGTGGGGCCGCGCTGAGCGATAAAAGGCTGGTCGGCGGCGACATTCGCCCCCACTTGATTCGGTTGCCCCGTCAGGCCGTTATTCGTCAATTCGAAAAACGCCTGCAGCGACGGCAGAAGATAATTCTTAGAGCCACCCAGGTTGATCACACTGCTTTCGATGTTGATCTTGGTCTTGGCGATTTCGGGCCGCTGAGTGAGCGCCAGATTCACCAGATCGGCGGTCGGCTTCAGGTCTTCCGTCTCGGGCACCGTGATGTGGTCCAGAGGAAGAATGTGCACTTCATCCAGCGTCTGACTCACGATGCCGTTTCTGCTCAGAGCGTTCTTCAGCACCGTTTCCTGCTGCGCGACGTTGGTCTGAGCAATCAACAGGCTCTCCTTGGCGGCCGAAACCTCGGCGGCCGCGCGCGTGGCTTCAATGGCCGGCAGAGTTCCTATTTCCACCTGGCGCCGGTTGCCGTCGTAGAGCGTCTGCGCGGTAGTGAGTGCTTGTTCCTTGATCCTCAGATCTTCGTTGAAGCTTACCAGATCCCAATAAAGATTCAGCACGGCGGAGACAGTGGTAATGACTTGCAGTCTCAGTTGCAGATCCGATACCTTCAGGTTATTTTTCGCCACCCGGATGTTGCGATTATTTACAGCGATGCCGAAGCCTTGCAGCAGCGGCTGGTAAACCTGCAAGTCCAGGTCGCCGTTGGTGTAGGGGTTGATCGTAAAGGCAGGACTATTTTGAGCGGCGCGGCTGCTGAAGTAAGTTAGCTGGACATTTGTTCCGGTGAGAAACGATTGGATGTACTGCAGCGCGAAGGTTTGAGAAGCTGTAAGCAGGAAAGGCACGCCGCTCAGGTAGGTATTGCTCTCGGGCGCGGTGGCGTGTTGAAAATTGGCGTAAGCGTAGAGAATCGGATCCAGAGTAGGAGGTTGCGCGCCATACTGCACCACGATGCCGCCGCCCGAGCCGACTCCCGAGCCGCTTTCCGCCAAACTCACGCCGTTTCCACTGACGCCTTCCAGGCTGACACTGGTTGGCCCTGGACTGATGGGTTGGCCAATGTCGCGCAATGCTCCTCCGCCCTGCGCGCGCCGCAACACCTCGCGAGCCAGGAACGGGCCGTAGCGTTGGATAGCGATATCGACATTGTTTTCGAGCGCCAGTGCGATCACGTCTTGCGCCGAAAGATACAGATTACCGGCGCGAATGAGCGATTCCAGACGGGTGGTATTGATCAGCTTGGCGGGCGAGACCACGCGCCTCTCCACATGAAATGGCCGCAGAATCGGCCCCACCACCGGAGGCGGGGATGGCGTTTGAATCGCGATCTCCTGAGCGAGACAGGCCGAGGCTGCCAGGCCAATAACGGTGAAAATCTTCCAGAAAGTGCGCATCGTCAATAAAATCCTAGCTCAGGCGTCCCAAAACATGTTGTCGTTCTGGTGTCCTGCTGCAATCCCGATTCCATCCCCCGGCTCATCCATTGCTGCGGGCTTGCTGATTGTTGTGGGGAATCTCATGCATGGAAGTGTCCGTTTTCGCCACTGGCTGTTCGATTCCGTGAACAGCCGCGCCCGGCCTAGCTCAAGCTCTCGGCGCTGTAGCGCGCGATCAGGCCGGTGCGCACCGCGTGTCGATAGATAGAACGAAAGAACCAGCTGGCGAGCAGCAGGAAGACTACATCGAGCGCCGCGCCCCAGAGCAAGGCGAAAGGCGATCCCGGCCGCTTCTGAACGATGCTCCGCATGCTCTCGAATACGTAAGAAGGCGGCAACAGGCGCGATAGAAAGCGCATCCAGCCGGGTAGGGTGGAGAGCGGATAAAAGACACCGGCGAACGGGGAAATGAGCGCTGGAATCGGCCAGATGAACCACTCGGATGCCGGGCCCAGCCGCAGCACGATCCCGCAGCCGATGATCCCCAGTGAAATGCCGAACAAGAACAACACCAGCAAATAGGGAACCAGCAACACACCGTAGAAAAAGAACGACAGGCCGAACGCCGCAGTAGCAAGCACCAGCATCACCACCAGGCCAATGGAGCTTGTGGCGATGCTCGAGAGCACCATTCCGCTGACATACTCGGAAATCGAAAGCGGTGTCGCGAAGATGTTCAAGAAATTGCGCGACCAGACGTCTTCGAAGAAGGTGGTGGTAACGCCCTGCATCACCCGCACGAAAAAGTCCCAAAGCAATACCGCTCCCAGCAACGACGGAACGAAATTGAATCCGGAACCGCTCACCGCATTGAGATATTTGGTGATGAATCCCCACGTCACCATGTCGAGAGCCACCCATGCGAACAACGGAACCACGCGCGCGGGGCTGCCTTGCATCAGGTAAAACTGGCGCAGGACAATAGCCGAGGTCCGCCGTAACGAAAACATGATCTAGACCGGCTCCGGATGATTCGCCACGGCGATAAACAACTCTTCCAGCGACTCTTTTCCGTGGGCGGCGGGCAAGGTGCGGGGATCGCCTTCGAGCAGTATCCGGCCATGCGAGAGAAAAAGCACGCGATCGCAAACATCTTCCACTTCGTACATGTTGTGCGATGTCCACAGCACGCCCACCCCGGCCAGGGCCGCGTACTCCCGGATCTTCATGCGGATCTCGCGCGCGATGGCAGGGTCGAGCGACGCCGTCGGTTCGTCCAGTAACAGCAACGCCGGCCGGTTGAGCATGGCCTTGGCCAGGCTGACGCGCGTTTGCTCACCGGATGACAGCACGCCGCATTTCACGTGGCGAAACGCGAGCAGATCGAATTGTTCCAGCAGCGTCTCCACGCGCGCGGAAAGATCGTTGACGCTGTAGATCAGTCCGAAGAAGCGGAGATTCTGTACCACCGTCAGATTGCCGGGAAGCGGTGCGTATACGGCCGCGAAATTGGTGCGCTCCAGCACTTGCGAACGCTTCGTGGCGAGGTCCAGATTGTCCACCAGGATAGTACCCGAGGTCGGCTCCAGCACTCCCAGAATCATGTTGATGGTGGTGGTCTTGCCGGCGCCATTCGGACCCAGAAGCCCGACAATCTCGTTGCGGTTCACGTCGAATGAAACGCCGTCCACGGCCACTGTCGCGCCATACTGCTTACGCAGGTCACGGACTGCAAGAACCTTCGGAGCCACGCTTTAGTTTGACACGACAGTTTGACACGACGGTTTGAACCGTTGAAATATGACGCGTTGAAACAATTGGTCACCTGCGATGTCAAACGAGCAGGAGACTCATTTGCGCCTGATTGGCGATTTTCTTTTCTTGATTCTGTTCTTCTTGCTGATTGGCGTCTGGCTGGTCATGTGGATCGGCCTGCACGTGGCAGGAGGCTTGATTCACCTGCTCCTGCTCATCGCCGTCATTTCGCTCGTCCTGCATCTGGTGCGAGGCCGCAGCGCCGTTTAGCTTAGTTATAGTTACGCCCAGCCGTAGCCGCTCTTCGACAACGGTATCTCCCGGATTCGCTGGCCCGTCGCGGTGAAGATCGCATTACAAACGGCCGGGATAATCGGTGGCAGCGCCGGCTCGCCCAATCCGGTAGGAGGATTGTTGGTTTTCAGCCAATGCACCTCGATCTCGGGCGCCTGCGCCATCCGCACCATGGGATGCTTGTCGTAGTTGGACTGCACCACGCGGCCGGCTTCCAACGTGATTTGCTGGCCCATCATTTCGCTCATGCCATCAATCACCGCACCCTGGCACAGGTTCTCGGCGAAATTCGGATTGATGATATGGCTTCCAATGTCCGCCGCAACCCACACCTTGTGAACCTTCACCTTCTTCTCCGCGCTCACGCTGACTTCGGCTACTTCGGCGAAGTAACCCATGTGGCTAAAGTGAAACGCTACGCCGAGCGCTCTGCCGGAATCGAGCTTTCGTTTACCCCAGCCCGATTTCTCTGCCGCCAGTTGGAGCACGCCCTTGGTACGTTCCGCGCTGAATGGCGGACCACCAAACCCGCCGCCACCGGGCGGAGGAGGCGGCGCGGGAAGCGGCTGGGTGTCGAGCAATGCCAGACGAAATTCCACTGGATCTTTACCCGCTGCATGCGCCAGCTCGTCGATAAAGCTTTGAATGACGAACGCGTATGCGTTGCTGCCCGGCGCCCGCAGCGCGCCCGTCTTCAACCACAGCGGTTGGTTGCTATTATGCAACGCGTAATTCGGAACGTAACGGGCCGGAAACTCGGTGGGAGACATGGTCGACGACGAGGCAAGTTTCTCGCCATCGCCCCAGCTTACAAAGTGATTGCGCCACGCCACCAGCTTGCCCGATCCATCCACGCCGCCCTTCAGGAACTGGAACCCGCCCGGACGATAGTAATCGTGTTCCATATCGTCTTCACGCGTCCACAGCAGTTTCACCGGCGCGTTCACCGTCTTTGAAATCCAGGCCGATTCCACCATGTAATCGTTGGTCAAGCGCCGGCCAAATCCGCCGCCGCCCCGCTGCATATGAATGGTGATGTTCTTCTCGGGAATGCCCAAGGTTTTTGCCACTAGCGTTCGGCCGCCGCCGGGTATCTGGCTGTTAGACCAGATCTCCATCTTGTCCCCTTGCCAATGCGCGGTGCAATTTTGCGGCTCCAGCGGCGCGTGCGAAATGAATGGATAGGCGTACGCGCCCTCCACCACTTTCGCGGCGCTCCCGAGCGCAGCATCGGGGTCTCCATCCTTACGAAGTGTTTTTTGAGGAGGCTGTTGTGAAAGCTCCTGTGCCTTCTGCGCGAACCCAACGCTCGATTGCGTTGCGCCCTGCCCTTCGTCCCATTTCACCTGCAGCTTCTTGCGGGCTGTCTGCGCCTGCCACCAGCTATCGGCCACAATGGCCACTCCGGGCTCCAGCGCGTCCCCCTCCACGATGGTCCCTGGCTTCACGTTGCCCTCCACGAGAAACGCGTCGCGGACGCCGGGCATCGCTTTGATCTCGTCCAGATTCGCGCTCACCACCTTGCCCGCGAACACCGGGCACTTCTGGTACACCGCGAACAGCATGTTCGGCAGCGTAAAATCAATCGCGAACGCCGGCTTGCCGGTGACGATCTTGGGAACATCCACACCGCGCTGGCTATGCCCGATGATCTTGTAGTCTTTGGGGTCCTTCAGCTTCACGGTCTTTAGATCGGGCGGAGGCATGGTAGCCGCTTTGCTCGCGATCTCGCCATATCCCACCGATTTGTTCGATCCGGTGTGCAGCACCCGGCCCGACGCCGTTGAGCATTCCGCCTCCGGAACGCCCCAGTTCTTCGCCGCCGCGGAAACCAGCAACTGCCGCCCGGCCGCGCCCACGCGACGCATAGGGTCCCAATTGAATGGCGTTCCCAGGCTCCCGCCCGCGAACTGCATGGCGTATTTCGTATCATCGAAATCGGTCTGCTCCACCTTTACCGACTTCCAATCCACATCCAGTTCCTCGGCGATCAGCATCGGCAGCATGGTCTTGATGCCTTGCCCGACTTCCGGATCTTTAGCCATGATGGTGACCGTGCCATCCGCATCGATCTTGATAAAGTTGTTCGGCACCTGCGCCGGCCCCGGCCCGAATTGCGCGGAGGCTTTTTGCGGTTTGGTAGCCAGGCCCAGCAGCAGGCCGCCACCGGTGAGCGAAGTCACGCGTAAAAATGAACGTCGATTGACAACCATGATATTTTCGTTGCCTCCTTATTGCTGGCTTTACTGCTGTGCCCCGCTTTGGCCCGCTGCAACTTCCGACGGCTTCTTCAGCCTGCTGGTCGTCGCGATTTCCGCCGCCTTATGGACCGCCTGGCGAATGCGGACGTAGGTTCCGCAGCGGCACAGGTTTCCGTTCATAGCGGAAGTAATTTCCTGATCGTTGGGCTTGGCTGTCTTGGCCAGCAGCGCCGCAGCCGACATCATCTGTCCGGCCTGGCAGTATCCGCACTGCGGGACGTCGATCTCGAGCCACGCCAGTTGCACCGGATGAGTGCCATCCGCCGATAGCCCTTCGAGCGTGGTGATGGGCGTCTTCGCAGCGGCCGAAACCGGCGTCTGACAGCTACGCACAGCTTTGCCGTTCAGATGCACCGTACACGCGCCGCACTGCCCGATACCGCAGCCGAACTTGGTCCCTTTCAGCTTCAGAACATCGCGGATCACCCACAACAGGGGCATGTCCGCGGGTACATCGACGGTGCTGGACCGTCCATTCACTGTCAGTTGGAAAGCCATGACGGTGGTCTCCTATCTCGAATCCGCATCTCGTATCATATCTGTTTTTCAGCTCTGTTTTTCAGCACGGGAAGCACGCCAGTAACGCTTGTATGTTATAGAAGTCACTGTAGCTTATACACTAATCTTGAGGGGGCCAAACTTGAACCGAGAACCGCTGGGCAGATCGATTGGATTGATCGGCGGGCTGGGTGTCGGCGCGGCCGTCCACTATTACCAGGAGCTCGCGAAAATGCATGCCGCGCGAGGGCGCGGCTTGAATCTGGTGATGGCGCATGCCGACATGGCGCGTGTGCGCGGGGCTGTTGAGGCTCAAGACAAACCAGGCCTCGCATCCTATCTCGCTGGTCTGATCCGTCGCTTGCAAGCTGCCGGCGCGGAGTTCGCCGTGGTTCCCGCGGTTGCGCCGCACATCGCGATCGACGAATTGATTCCGCTATCGCCTTTGCCGATCGTCAACATGATCGCCGAACTCCGGCGTGAGATCGATGCCCGGCAGTTCCACCGTGTAGCGCTGTTCGGCACACGTTACGCCGTCGAATCGCGGCTCTTCGGGCGCTTGAGTCATTTGGATGTTGTCACGCTGCATTCCGATGAGGTCGATTACGTCCATAACACCTATTTTCAGATTGTCGACGCTGGCGTTGGATCGCCCGCTCAGCGCGAGGGCCTGACTCGTCTCGCGCACAAGCTGATGGAGCGCGACCGCGTCGAGGCCATCATCCTGGCCGGCACCGACCTCGCGCTTGTCTTCAACGAAAGAAATACGGACTTCCCGCACGTGGACGCGGCGCGCGTCCACCTGGATGCCATCCTGCAGCGGGCTCTCGATGAACGCTAACTGTTCCCCAAATACTCAACGTGCACGTACGTTCCCAGACGCACGTTGTAGGCCAGGTACCATCCATCGTGATCGGGATCTTCATAGATCACGACCTGGTCGCTGTCCCACAGCCAGTTGGCGCAGAAGCCTATGTCCACGGTGGAAACGCTGAAGTAGAAGCCATTGAACCAGAACCGGCTGGGACCGCCGCCGGCCAGGTGCCATACGTGACCTTTGCCAAATCCGCCGGTGAAATGCCCGTGCTCAAAAGGATGATCCAGGTGGTAACGCGGATCACTCTTGCCGCTATCGTGTCCAATCCATTTGTCGCCGGACGCGTGTACGTGCGGGGCTTCGGGGTGCCCCGGCTTGTCGACGAAAGTCTGGTGCTCGGCAGGAGCCGGCGCGTTCGGCTTGGGTGCGCGAGCCGGAGCGGGACCGTGCGAAGGAATATGTCCGCCGCCCACTCCCTTAACGGTTCCTCCGCTATGTTCGCCGCCATGCTGCTGCGCCAACCCTGGCAGTGCGAGCAGTGCTGACATCGCCAAGAATCCGATGATCTGTCTCATTTCACCTCCGAAATCAGAGTAGCGCAGCCCGATTGCCATGCAAAGATAACAAGTTGGGACGACGGTTAGGACAGCATTTTCTGGTGCGGCATTCGATTCTCGAAAGGATCGCCGAATACAGTTGTCCCGAGAAATGCGAAACGGTGATTGAGATCGGCCCCGGACGTGGCGCGCTCACATCGTATCTGCTGGCCCGCGCCGAACGCGTGATTGCCATCGAAATCGATCCGGTGCTGGTACAGTACCTGCGCGCTGAGTTTCGCGATTCTCCCCGTCTTACGTTGGTCGAAGCCGACGTTCTGAAGGCCGACCTCACCCAGTGGGGACCAGCCACCGTGGTAGGGAACCTGCCGTATTACATCACCTCGCCGATCTTGGAGCAGACGCTCGCGCTCGGCCCGCTTCTCCAGCACGCCGTGTTTCTGGTGCAAAAGGAAGTTGCCGAGCGGTTGATAGCTCGGCCTGGATCGCGCGATTACGGATACTTGAGCGTGCAGACGCAGATTCGAAGCGCGCCGGAGCTGCTCTTCACCGTTCCCGCCGGCGCATTTCGTCCGCCGCCCAAAGTGGACTCGGCAGTGGTGCGATTGACGCCCCGCACCGATCCGGAGCTGGCTCACCTGGATCGCGAGGCGTTCCTCCGCTTCGTGGGCCTGTGCTTCCGCCACAAGCGGAAAACAATTCGCAACAATCTGTTGCCGAGCCACGATCGCGCGCTGCTGGCTGCCATTTCCGAAACTGCCAAGCGCGCCGAGCAGCTTTCCATCCCGCAATTCGCTCAATTGTTTCAGCGACTTCTTCCAACCAGTGGTGATTAACGGCGTCGCTCCTGTATCCTGAAATTTCATGCTGCGTGTTCGTTTCGCCCCGTCGCCGACCGGCTATCTGCACATTGGAAGCGCCAGGACGTTCATTTTCAACTGGCTGTACGCGCGCCGCAATCACGGCACCATGGTTTTGCGCATTGACGACACCGACGTCGAGCGCAACACCCAGGCCTCGCTCGATTCCATTTTTGAGGGCCTGAAATGGCTCGATCTGGATTGGGACGAGCAGTACGCTCAGTCAGATCGCGGCGACCTGCATCGCAAAATGGCGTGGGCGATTTTTGAAAAAGGCCTGGCCTACCGCGACTTTGTTCCTGCCGCCGCGGCTGAGGAAAAGGAGCACGCGCCGCATTCCGGCGCTTGGCTGTTCAATCCTGGGATGCGCGAGCTGTCGCCCGAGGAAAGCCAGCGCCGCGCCGATGCAGGCGAGCCGTTTGTGCTGCGATTTCGCGTCCCGCGCGAAGGTTCGCACGCCGTGGAGTTTCACGACGCCGTTTACGGCGAGCAATCCAAACTCGCGGCCGACATCGAAGATTTCGCGCTGCTGCGCAGCAACGGCGTGCCAACTTATCACCTGGCGTCTTGCGCGGACGATGTGGACCTGCGCATCAGTAACATCATTCGCGGTCAGGATCATCTCACCAACACCTTCAAGCACGTCTTGATTTTCGAAGCGCTGGGCGCCAAGCCGCCGCAGTTCGCGCATCTGCCGCTCCTGATCGCGCCCGACGGCTCGAAGCTCTCCAAACGCCGCCACGGCCCGGTGGTCAGCGTGCTCACCTATCGCGACGCTGGATTCCTTCCGCACGCCTACATCAATTTCTTGTGCCTGCTCGGCTGGTCGCCCAAAGACAATCGCGAGCAGCTTTCGCGTCGGGAATTGATGGACGCGTTTTCGTTCGAGGGCATTCATCGCCACAACGCGGTTGTGAATTTCACCGATGCAGACCCCATCGACCCCAAGGCCATGTGGCTGAATGCCGAGCTCATCCGTACGCTGCCGGTGGAAGAACTCGCAGCCAAAATCCTCCCGTTCGCCTGCGCCGCCGGATGGCGCGCCGACCCCGCCAAGATGTTGCGAATCACCCCGCTTTTACAGGAGCGCGTGAAGACATTGCGCGACGTCGTCAGCATGGCCGACTTCTTCTTCGTCGACCAACTGCCTCCTTACGATCCCGCTGAACTCATTCCCCAAAAGGGAGACCAGGCCATGGCTCTTACCGTGCTGCTCGCGGCCCGGGAAACATTGGCGGAAGCCAGCTTCAGCCATGCCGGTCTCGAGGCGGCGTTGCGTGGGGGTGCGGAGAAACTCAAAATCAAAGCAGGGCAGATGTTCCAGCCCATTCGTGTGGCTGTCTGCGGGCGAAAAAACGCGCCTCCTTTGTTTGAAACACTCGAAGTGCTGGGCCGTGAGACCTGCCTCAAGCGCATCGGGCAGGCCATCCAGATGTTGCAGTAATTCTAAAATTGAAAGAGACCATGAACCCAACCACGAGCGAGGGCGCCGAGAAGCCAGTAGACGCGCCCCCATCGAATTTCATCCGGGACATCATCCTGGATGACCTGAAGACCAACAAATATGGGGGCCGCGTGCATACCCGCTTCCCTCCGGAGCCGAACGGCTACCTGCACATCGGGCACGCGAAATCCATCACCCTCAACTTCGGTCTCGCCCAGGAATTTGGCGGTAAGTGCAATCTTCGCTTCGACGACACGAACCCATCCAAGGAAGAAACCGAGTATGTAGATTCCATCATTGAGGACGCGCGCTGGCTGGGCGGTGAATGGGAAGACCGGATGTTTTATGCATCCGATTATTTCGGCCAGCTCTATGCGTGGGCCGTGCAACTCATCAAGGCCGGCAAGGCGTACGTGGACGACCTGACGCCCGACGAGGTTCGCAAGCAGCGCGGCACGCTCACCGAGCCCGGCCAGGAGAGCCCCTATCGCGGACGAACTGTCGAAGAAAATCTGGATCTGTTCGCCCGCATGAAGGCTGGCGAATTTCCGGATGGCACTCGCACCCTGCGCGCGAAGATCGACATGGCGTCGCCGAACCTGAATCTGCGCGATCCCATCATGTATCGCATCCTGCACGCCGAGCATCATCGAACCGGCAAGCAGTGGTGCATTTATCCCATGTACGATTTTGCCCACGGCGAATCGGATTCCATCGAAGGCATCACGCATTCCATCTGCACGCTCGAGTTTGAAGATCACCGGCCGCTCTACGATTGGTACGTCGAGCAGCTGGGCATTTATCATCCGCAGCAGATTGAATTCGATCGCCTGAATATCACTTATACGCTCCTGAGCAAGCGCAAGCTGCTGGCATTGGTCCAGAACAACTTAGTGCGCGGCTGGGACGATCCGCGCATGCCGACCATTTCGGGCCTCAGGCGTCGCGGTTATACACCCGAAGCCATCCGCAACTTCTGCAAACGCGTGGGAGTGTCGAAAACCAATGGCACCACCGAACTGGGACTTCTCGAATATTTCCTGCGTGAAGATCTGAACAAGCGCGCTCCGCGTGTGATGGCCGTTCTGCGCCCGCTGCGCCTGGTCATCGACAACTATCCGGAAGGCCAGGTCGAACAGATGGAGGCCGTGAATAATCCGGAAGATGAAAGCGCGGGTAGCCGCACCGTCCCGTTCTCTCGTGTTCTTTTTATTGAGCAGGATGATTTTCGCGAAGATCCGCCCAAGCAGTATTTCCGTCTGGCGCCGGGGCGCGAAGTGCGGCTCCGCTATGGTTATTTCGTCACCTGCACCGGCGTAGTGAAGGACGCGGCCGGACAAGTCTCCGAGATCCACTGCACCTACGATCCCGCCACGCGCGGCGGCAATGCGCCCGACGGCCGAAAAGTGAAATCGACCATCCATTGGGTTTCCGCGGCGCACGCCGTGGACGCCGAGGTTCGCTTGTACGATACGCTGTTCACGCGCGAAGATCCTAACGAAGTGGAAGAAGGCCGGGACTTCACCGCGAATCTGAATCCGCAGTCGCTGGAAGTGGTGCATGGTGCGAAACTGGAGCCCAGCCTGCGTGGGGCGACCACCGGAGCAGGTTATCAATTTGAACGGCTCGGTTATTTCGCGGTCGATCCCGATACCACGCCTGAAGAGCTGGTCTTCAACCGCACCGTGGCCCTGCGTGACACCTGGGCCAAGATTGAGAAGAAGACCGAGAAGAAATCCAAATGATCATCCTTGGCTTGGGCGGCCTGCACAAGGAGGCTGCGTGCGCCGTGCTGCGGGATGGTGAACTTCTCGCCGCCGTCGAAGAACGCAAGGTCGCCCGGCAGGTTACTGGCGACGCGCTTCCGCAAGCAGCCATCATGGCTGCCCTGGATGTGGCCAAACTCAGGCCCGCCGATGTGAACTGTGTCGCCCTGGTGCGCCCTTTCGCGCAGCAGATTCATCTCACACTGCGCGCGCAGTTTCCCAATTCCCGGACGCTTATGGTGGAGCACCACGCGGCGCATGCGGCATCGGCGTATTATCCATCTCCATTCGAGCAAGCCACGGTTCTGACGCTCGATCGCGATGGCGATTTCCGTTCCGCCGCGCGCTGG